>Ga0247611_10001835_pt1 | contig 36732 bp, 52 predicted proteins | sample 177DNAGHGhighgp2_FD_192422 | JGI IMG/M metagenome (GOLD analysis project Ga0247611, IMG submission 192422) | Sheep rumen microbial communities from Palmerston North, Manawatu-Wanganui, New Zealand - 1770 DNA GHGhigh gp2 | ecosystem: Host-associated > Mammals > Digestive system > Stomach > Rumen... | reverse complement strand
TAGTATCAAATATATTAAAATGTACTCCTGTACCATGATAAGAATGTATAGGATTACCTCTCTCATCGAGTATTTTAGTATAAGGGGCATAAGTTCTAAAATGTAAATCTCTCAATCTCTGAGCTTCAGCCATATCTCCTCTTATAATAGCTGCATCTTGTGCAGTAGTCCATTGTTCTGGAGTTATTAAACGAGCGTTTTCTTCTGTAATAACCGGAGTACTTTCAATTCCTCTTACAGAACCTACAGTTGTTTTATTATCAATCATTCCTAATCTTCCAGTAGATCGGTAATAGTTAAGAGCTGGATTTATATTCTTATCATAATAAATAAGCCTATTTATAACTTCATCTGGCATACTATTAACCTTATTGACGGCCTCTTGTCTAATATTATTAACAACTCCTTCAATTTCTTCTTCTGGTAATTCTTCAAATGGAACAAGCTCAAGTTCATCAGATATTATAGTATCAACTAAATGTTGTTTTTTCTATTGTATTATTTCACTAGTAGTTGGAGCTTTAGGATACTCTTTTAATACATCTCCTTCTAATGTAGTAATACTTCTAAATGGTTTTCCTCCAGTTATTTTTCCAATTTCAAGATTTTTCAACCAATTAGGAACCCAACCTCTATGTTCATAACTATATGTATATTTTGAGACAGATGGATTAGTAATTTGTTTAAATAATATATTACTCATCCACTTAGGCATTTTTTCAGCAATTCTTCCTGGATTCTATAATGGCTAAACATCAAACAAATCATCTATTGTAAATGTAAATTGATTTCCATTTATTTGTTTATTATATGAAACATTTCCACCATAATTTCCTAAATCAGATGTAACTCCAGTTCCTTCTTTAAGATTAGATATTCGTTTTACATACTCAGTTAATCCAGAATCAGGAATTTCTTTCAAATTTAATGTATATATTTTATTACCATGAGTGTCAACTCGACCGGTATCAAGTATATACTTTGGAGTATGCTCCATTCCTTGATATATCTAAAACGCTTCTTTTCTTAGTTCTGCATTAATTTTAGGATCATTTATTGGAAATTCTTGCCACATATCAAATCCTTTGATATCACCTTTTTTAAGATATTCATACCATTTTGGATTTTGTTCAAGTTCTTTCCAGAATGAAAAATAATCTTTTAATGCTTGTGGAGCTTCACCTACTATTTTACCTTTAGGATTCCATGATATATTGCTACTATAAGAACCAGGAGTAAGATTGTTATACCAGGCAGTTCTCCATCTTTCTGGCATATATCCTTGTCTTAGTAACAGTAAATTTAATGCATCTCCAGCTCCAGATAAAGCTGCTCTTCCATAATTACCTTTCTTAATTTCTTCCCAAGTTTTTGGAACACCATTCTCATTTAATAAATGTATTCCTCCATATACTCCTTGTGCTACTCTATTCCAAGCATTTTCACCAAACATTAATGGAGATAATACTTCAGCTGCTCCAGTAAAATATTTACCATTTTTAATATTATTCCAACCTTCTTGTGCTGCTGTAGCATATCCACCTGTCAAAAGATTAGCAAAGAATGGACTTAAATTAGAACGATCTGCTGCCTAATCAGATCTATATCTTTGCATTAAATGTTCAGTTTCTACATCTTTTGGAGCAACACCCTTACTTTCCATATAATATTGATATGGATTTAATGGTTTATGTTTTTCTTCCTATACAATATTATATGCATCAACACTGTATGCTGGTTTACCTGTATCATCAACAAGTGATTTAACACTTTTAGGTGTAATAATAAATTCTGGATTTATATATTCTTCAGGTTTAGTAACTGTTACAGTTCTATCTGCTCTATATATAGGAACAATAGTAAACTATCCATTTTCATCTATACTAAAATTATATGCACCAACAGGAGCATAATGTTTCTCTTCTGGTATTGGCATATTATATTATATAATAAAAATCGGTTCTTAATTTTTCTTTATCTAAATCATATTTTATATAATCTCCATTTTGCATATATACACAATTTTTATCATAATCCCATTTAAAGTATCCTTTATAGTTGGGTAAGAGTCCTATCTTACCCAACTATATTTCGTGTTCTATTTCTTCAAACGTCATCGTCAATATGTTTTTGATTATCTTTTTTCCAGATATTTGTTATACTATCTACACCCAATAATGCAACGGATGCATATATAATATCTGCAGTAATAAGTGGAGCCTATATATTTAATATAGTACAAATAATTGCAATTATCAATACTACACCAAATCCAAATACTCCACATACTCTTTTACTACTTAAATCTCCGCTATTTGCTATAAATATTGTTCTTAATGATCGTTTCATTTTAATTTAAGGCTTGTCTTGCATATGCTAATCTATCTGACATTAATTTTCTATAAGAACCACTTCCGTTTCTTGTATATATTCTGTCAATATCAGAAACAGATGCTAGTTTACCTCCTCCGTTTTCATATCCTCTTAAAACAGAATCTGTAGCTCCCTATAAATCAGTTCTTCTTAAAAAATCATTCCAGTTGTTTCTTCTTGCTTTATATTCAGCTATTGCTACATGTATTTGTTCTTCAAGACTTGTATTTAAAATACCTGGACTAGATTTTCCAAATACTTGTCTATAGAATTCATCAAATTTTTTGTGTCTAGAACCTGTCCACTATGCTATTCCACTTCCACTATCTTTTTTAGATTTAATTCCCGGATTTAAATTTGATTCTGCATACCAAACACCAGCTAACGCTGAAGCGTGTGTTGCATCTAAACCAAAGTTCTACATTAAATAATTTTTTACATATTTAAGTCTCTATGTTCCAGTTTTTCCTACATTTTTATTACTTGGAGTAATTCCAATATTATTACCATAATTTATATATCTAGAACTCATCTATATAGCCAACTTATCTGGACCCAAGTGTAGTAATCCATCTCTATATTTATCAGCTCCTGTACGTTTTCTAATATCTGGATGTTGATTAGTTTCTTCTATTATACCTTTTCCGTGATTTATTAACCAAGCTCTTATTCTAGGATTATTATAAATATCATTTAATAATTTAGTATAGTCACCATCTGCTGCTCTAAAATCAATTGCTGCTGGATGTCCCCAATCGTCTTTATGACTATGATGACTTGTTCGACCTTGCTTTGTTTTTGCTCCAGGTCTTAAATCACTTGTTACAATAATATCTAAACCTTCTTGTTTTAACAACTCAGGAAATGATAAATCCATATCTGCTGAATAATCCTATTGTTGCTATTGTTCAGGAGAATCTAATGAAAATTCTCCATTTTCAAAAGAACTTCTTAATGACTATATATACTAACCCATATCTTGCATTTGACTTACATATGGATTTAGTATTGTATTTTGTCCATCAGCAACAAACACTCCATTTACTAATGGATTTGTTAAACCTTGATATTCTTCCATAATTAATGTTTCCATTTACGAGCATTTTCTGCAAACACTGATCTCTTAATAAGAGTTTTATTTCCAGATTTCTTAGCTCTATTTATACAATCCTATGTTACATTTCCTCCACAATAATCTGTGAATTTACCTCTATTCTTTTTCTTTATATGAATTTTAGATCCAGATTTAAACATAATAGGCATTCCAGATAGCGTAGTATTTAATTGTTGCTATTTATCATAGACTTTTTTATTATATTCTTTCTTAGCTTCAATATCATAATTTTTAATAAGATTATTTAAATCTTTTCCTGTTTTATATTTGGGATTAAGTATAAAATCTTCAAATGCTTTACTAAGTATTTCATGAGCTTTATTTTCTGTAGATCCGTATGTCTCATATCCATTTAAACCATATTGTCTAGGAATATCTCCTCCTATTAAGGAAATTACACTAACTCCTTCTTTAATTTGTTTTAAATGAGGAATTTCATCAAAAACTGCAGTATCAACATTCCACGGATTATTACTTCTAGCCATTATTGTATTATTTATTGGGTCTACAAAAGGTCTATTTCCAGATATACCATATTGTCTATTTTTATTTGTTGTATCAACTGTTGCATTATTTCCAAAGGCTTTATAGATAATTGCAACTTTTTTAAGTCTATTTTCTAATGTATCATTCAAATTTTTTCTTAATTTTAATCTTCTTTTAATTGTTTCTTCATTTTCATCTGCATCTGGAATATATAATGGTTTTTTAGGATCAAGAATTTTATATAAATTTTCTCTAGCAACAGGATCTGGAAGTAATTGTCTAATTTCATCTATAACTTTACTACTTCCTAATTTTGAAGATAAAACAGTTATTCCATCATCTGTTAGCATTACTGTTTTATTACTTGTTTTAACTCCTTTTCTTTTGAAATCTGGAGATACTCCAGTCTAATATTCTCCGTATACTGGATCCTCATTTAAATATCTTTCTCTATCAGCTTTTTCTTTCTATTTTCTTGCATTATTTTGCCAATGATATTTTATTGGAGTTCCTGTTTTATGTTTTTTAATTAATTTTTTAAATGGATATTTTGCTCCTGTATAATCTAAAACTCCAGGTATTTTCATCTTATCACCTTTTTCAAACGATTGTGGTTTATTTTCAATCATCGGTTTTGTTATTATTTTCATTCGATTATCATCAAATAGTCCTCCCGGCTATTTGTTCCATTCAAACTATTCCGAATCAAAATTATTAAAACCTATAGTATTATTTAAATTCGTTAAAGTATTTTTTAATAGTTTCATATAATTATACATTTTGATTTTCACAAATTTAAATATAATATTGTTAAAATCCAAATGGTCTGTAAATAAAAAAAGATTATAAAGTATATTAGAACAAAAAGATGTATATTAAATTAAAAATAACATTCTAACCTAAAGAATGAAACTAGACTTATTTGTAAAAATTATAAAATATATTGACAAAATTCCAACTTGTACTAAAACAGTAATTATTGTTATTTTAGCTGGATTATTATTTGTCAATTATATTGAAAGACAGAATAAAGATATTTTAAAAGAATATGGAATATTTACAGAGCAGCAAGAACAGGTTGCTGAATCTTATACACTAGAAACAGCATCAATAATAAATAGATATGTTTCAGATATAGCAGATAAAGACCAAGAATGTTATAACGTATTATTATTAAATTATCATAATACGCAAAAAAGTTTGTAGGGATATCGCTATTTATATTTAAATTTATTAACTGAAAAACCAAAAGGAATAGATAATGAACCTGTTAAAGATTATTGGACAAATCTTGAGTATGTTTATTATGAAGATGAACTAGCTAGAATTCATAATAGTGATTGTTTGTTAGTTAATAACATTGAAGATATAAAACCAATAATGCCTAAGATTTATAAAAGATTAAAGATAAGTGGAGCACAAGCTGCAAGATTCTATACAGTAGAAGGACTTCAAAATCCAATAGGATTAATAATTATTTTATATAAAGATAATCCAACAAAAAATATTAATATTTTAACTGAAATACAAAGACTTGCAGTTTTACTTGATTATAGAAATTTAAAACATAAATGATATATGAATATTGATAAACAGAATGGTGCGGTAGCTTTTTCAGAAGATACACATACATACTGGAATGTTAATGATAATGAAAAGTACATTTCAGTTACAACATTAATTGGAAAGTACGAGAATGAATTTGATAAAGAGTTTTGGAGTGCTTACAAAGCATTAGAAAGATTAATTCCAGCAGAAAGTTGGAAAATTGAAAAAAAGTCCTTATTAAATAGTAAAAAATTTGATGAAGAAATACTAAATATATATAATATTTCTAAATTAGATTTTAACAAGACTCAACAAAAGATTTTAGATGAATGGCAAGAAGAAAATCATAAATCTTGTGAAAGAGGAACTAAAATTCATGCAATGTTTGAAAATGCAATGTATAAAGCAGGTACAGAAGTGTCTTTAAAGAAATTTGGAATAGGAGGAAAATTTGAATGCGATAAAGGAAGAACTAAACTAGATTTAGAAAATGGAGTCTATCCGGAATATTTAATTTCAAGAGTATCTCCTGATGGAATACTTAGATTAGCAGGACAAATTGATTTATTAGTTAAAAAAGGTAATGAAATAACTATAATTGATTATAAAACTAATAAAAAAATTGATCAACATTCATATTTTGATTCCAAATCAAAAAAGACACAAAAAATGAAATTTCCTTTAAATGATATTGAAGATTGTAATTTTTGGCATTATACGTTACAATTATCTACATATGCTTGGATGATAGAAAAGTTAAATCCAAATTTTGTAATTAAAGATTTAATAATTATTCATTACGATCATAATAATAAACAAACAATATATCATTTAGAATATCTAAAAGATCAGGTTGAAAGAATGTTAAAGCATTATAAAAAAGAGATATTACATTAGAAAAGTATTTCAAAATATAAAAGAATTGAATATTAATTATGGGAATAGGACAAATAGTTAAGGGACATGTTAATGAATTACTCGGTTTAAATAAAGATATGAATCGAGCAAGAATGGATATATGTAGAAAATGTCCATTATTTTTAAATGAATTAGGAGGAATCTGTAATCCAAGATTATATTTAAATCCTGATACAGAAGATGTTAGTACAATAAAGATGGATGGTTATGTTAAAGGATGTGGATGTAGACTTTCTGCAAAAACTAGGTTATCAGGAAGTAGATGTCCAGCTAATAAATGGTAATATGATAATTGAAACAATTGATGGAAGAGATACAAATCTCGATTTGACAGAAAAGGGTAAAATTGCTAGACAAATAACAGGACTTGAAACTGATGGCAAACTCTTTGCAATGAATAAGGAAAGTATACAAGATATGACCAAGAATGAAGCAATTAGTAAGTTCAATCAACAGGTTGATGAGTATACTAAAAGGTTTGATAAATATAATGAAAAATTAGAAGAAGAATCTAAAAGATTAACCGAAGATTTTGAAAAGCTTGAGATTAAACCATTTGGACAATATGTATTAATCAAACCATTTGACCAAAATCCATTTCAAAGAATAAAGAAAGAAGGTAATATTATAACTGATTTAGGAGGACTTACTCCTATTTATAAATCAAATGAAACTGGACAATTTGAGGAAGAAGAATCATTTATTCATGTAGGAACTATTGTAGAAATTGGTCCAGATGTAAGATATTTAAGAAAAGGAGATGCAGTTATGTGGACTGCTCCAACGGAATTACCGATTCCTTTTTATAAACAAGGATTAGTTACAGTTTTTGAGCCAAATATAAAGGCAATTATTAATGTAGGATTAGAAGAACGATTTAATAAAATTAAAAATGATGGACAACGATAAAATATATTTTCAACCGGGAGATCTTGTAACATTAAAGAAAGATATTCCTAATAAGCCAATTATGATAGTTGTTAAGAAAGTTACAACTGTATTTAAAAATGAAAATGAATCATCTTTAAAAGGTATAAGATGTAGATGGTTTACAACAGATGGATTACTTCAAGAAGCAATTTGGAATACAAAAGATTTATATAAATTAAATTAATTATGCCAATTTTTGATAAAGTAAAAAAATTATGGGATTATTAGAATAAATATAGTAAGCAACCACTTCCAGGAGGAACTTTACAAGAAGTAACAATATATGGAAATGGAATCCCAGATAATAGACCAAGACTATATAATATAATAGATACTACTTTAGAAAATTAGGATTCAAATATTAGACTTCCATACTTTAATACTTACGAATATGTAGATTCTGGACCATTCCAAGGATTAACTCCTGTACTATCAAAAGGAGATGCTTATAAGGGTGTAGAAAGATGGGTAGATGGAACTCCAGAAACTGATAAAAAATATAATAGATATAATGTAATTAATTATAATTATCACGATAAAAATACTTTTTTCCCTGCATATGATAATAAAATATATGTTGGAAGAACAGATCCAAATCGTAATTAGTATATAAAAGGAAATAAAAGCATGATTAAAAGAAAATTTCAACAAGGCGGACAAATGGATCAACAACAACAAGCATTAGTGCAATTTATACAAGGTATTGCTCAAGTAGCACAAGTTGATCCTCAGCAAGTTATGCAACTTGCACAACAAGAACCAGATAGATTAGAAACTGCAGTACAAGTATTTCAACAAACACAAGATATACAACAAGCAGCTCAAGCATTTTTTCAAAAGGAAGTACAGAGTGCAAAGAAAGGAGCTAAATTAAATTATCTGAAGGAACTTTCTGGAAAATGTCCAGAAGGACAACAATTAGTTTATTTTAAGAGTGGAGGTCATATTTGTTCTAAATGTATGGCTAAGAAACAAAAAGGAGATACTATAGAAGAAGCTAAATGCGGTTCTAAGATGAAAAAGAAAAAAGGTTGTGGAGGATTTAAAATCAATAAAGCAAAATTTGGAGGTAGTTTAAACGGAATCCCTTTTAAACAACCAGGAGGAATTGTAAAAAGAATAAATAATACGTTATATGGATTAAAAAAATGGGCAGATATAACCAATCATCCACAAAGTGCTCAAGGAACTGTTACAACAAAAAATGGAATTGATAGAACGATCTGGGAAAATGAATTTGGATAGCCAACTGATACAACTTACACACATCCTATTTATCCAGAATGGTATGCTAAAAAAATATATGAAGAAGGAGGAGACAATCTTATTAATAGAGGAATAAGAAAAGTTAAAAAAATAATAGCAAATCCAAAATTTTCTTTAGGTGACGGAGGTAGCTTAAACTAAGTTCTATTATAAATAATAAGAACAATGTTACATATATTTCAATATAATAATGTTTATGGTCAAGTGGAAATAGATAAAGCTGAAGTTCTTTTAATTTCAGAGTTTGCAGCTTTAATGAATAATAAGCGAAATATTTGTAAAGAAGATAAAACAGGAGAATAGCATCTACGTGCATTCAAAGAATTTACTTATATTTGGTTAGCTCTAGATTGGGGTAGTTTTTATGCTGAATATACAGAATAGGAAAGACACACCGAAGCATTAAAGGATTCTGGTTTAACAGAAGAAGAATTTAATGATCCTACTTTTAGAGCGGCTTGTAGAAAATACAGACAATTACAAGAAAGTAATTTAGCTTTGAGAACATTAGGTGCAGCAAGAGTAACTATAAATAAATTTATAGATTATTTTTAGAATCTCGATCCAGAAGAAAGAGACGAACAAACTGGAAAACCAATTTACAAAGTCAAAGATATAATAACAGAAATATCTAATATGTCAAAAGTATTAGATGAATTAAAAACACTTGAAAGCATTGCCAAACGAGAAATGCAAGAACAATCCCAGATTCGTGGCAATGCTACTGAAGGTTTCTTACCTGATTAATGGAAGAAAAGAAAAAGAGAGGGCGACCTAAAAAGATTAAGTTGCCTGATGAAGTTTAGAATATAGTTCAAGAAGTTCTAGAAGAAAAGAAAGAACAAGAAGAACAAGAACTTCATGATTTTGTTGAAGAATATAAACAAGAAAAACGTAAAGGTCGCTGGGATGTACCTTTAGATACCCCTATAGAATATTTTGATCCAACATTGTCATATGAATTAACTGGATATAAACCAATCAATAGAACTCAAGGATTAGACTTTGATCCAAATTGGTTTACGAAAGCAAGAGAGAGTAAAAGAAACACAGGTCATTACTGTTCATATCATTTTGGATCAAAATCTTATAGGGAATTTTGGAATGAAGAATATAGAAGATGTAGAGAAGGTTATACAGTAAATGGATATACAATTACTGGAGACCATTATTTCTTTTTAAATTATTATTAGTTGATGAATACAGCTGAGACTAAGAAAGCAGGTGAAGGTAGATTTATGGACTTCCCTGATTTCTTAGTTTCTTAGTATGAATATCTTCATTATATAGAACTATGTCGTAGAACAAGAAAAAATGCAGCTCTAATGAAAGCTAGAGGATTAGGTTTTTCAGAAATGAATGCGTCAATTATTGCAAACCTTTATTCCACAAGAAAAGCTTCTATGGGTATAATTGCAGCTTCAGATAGTAGAAAATTAACTCCAACACTTGAAAAAGTATGGAGTGAATTATCATTTTTAAATGACAATACTGATGGAGGATTTTTTAAATTAAGACAAGTTCTTGATAAACAAACTGAAAAAAGGTCGTCACACTATAAAGTTGTTAATGGACAAAAAATAGAAGACGGATGGATGTCTTAGATAGTAGGAATTGTTGCAGATTCTCCTAATAAAATAAGAGGTTATCGTACAGATATGCTTATATTTGAAGAAGCAGGTTCCTGGCCAGGACTTAAAAAAGCATTTATACAAGGACAAGCTCTTATAGGTATTTTAGGAAATCAATTTGGATTTTCTATTGCCGGAGGTACTGGTGGTGACAGCGGTCCTGCTTTGGAAGGATTAAGAGATATATATTATAATCCTAATGCATATAATGTATTACCATTAAGACATAAATTTACATCTACTGGAGAAGTAGCATTGACAGGATACTTTTTACCTGCTTATAGTATGGTTTTAGCTCCTGGATATATAGATAAACGAGGATGGACAGATCCAGAAAAAGCAAAGCAATTTCACGAAAAAGAAAGAACAAGAAAAGCAAATGATCCTAAAGGATTATTAATTTATCAAGCTGAATTTTGTTTTAATGCTGAAGAAGCATTTGCTTTAGAAGGTGACAATAAATTTAACAAAATAATATTATCTAGTCAATTAGCAAATATAAGAATCCATAAACTCGGTCCAAAAGTATAGAATGGAGATTTGATGCCAATATATAAAAATGGTAAAAGAGATGTAATAGGAGATGCAATAGATGTTAATTGGATTCCAAACAATGATGGAAAAATACATATTTTAGAACATCCAATTTGGACAGATTAGTATAGTAGAGATAATGAAGAACAATTAAAAGAAATATCTAAATAGGAAAATGTTTCATTAGATTCCCTTAAAGAAATAACTGAAACATCTACTGGATATAAAATGATGTCTAATTTATATGTCGCAGGAATAGACTCAATAGATATGGGAAATGATCAAACATCTGATTATACAGATGATCCTTCTAAATTTTGTATAGTTATTAAAAAGAGAATTAAAGGATTAGATACTCCAAAATATGTTGCTTATTATATGGCAAGACCTGATAAAATCAGAGATGCATATCAAGCTGCAATTAAATTAATGATGTATTATAATTGTAGATGTAATATAGAAGCAACAAGGATATCTATGATTCAATGGGCTAAACAAAATAATTCTATATAGTATTTTATGAATAGACCTAAAGCAACATATCCAGATTAGGCAAAAAGAAAATCAACATAGATAGGAACCCCAGCAACAAAACCTATTATAGATCATTAGACTGACTTAATAGCTAACTTTATTGAAGACTATGGAGATACAATATGGTTTGAGGAAATGTTAGATTAGTTAATAAGATATAATGATGAAAATAAAGGAAAATTTGATATTGTTGCTGCAATGTCAATGGCTGAACTAGCTGATGAAGAGTTAACAGGAGTAACTCCAAAGTTAGTAGAAGATGAAGTTAGTAATCAATGGTAGGATGTTGGATATTATAAGACTTCAGATGGAAAAGTACATTTTGGAGTTATTAATAAAAAAGAAGAACGCAAACTACCTGGATTTAAATGGAATAATATAAGAGAGGATGACATTAGCAGAAATAGAACAAGCAATCCTATGTTGTTTTACGGAAGTGTATAAAGTAGACTATGTAGGAACTTTAAAAGTTAAACGAATTGATCCAATTGGATTAGAAGTAAGACTTGGAATAATGAACGATAATAAACCTATGTACATTTCTGCTGAATTAGACGATATTCAGTTTCTGAAATACTTTAAAAAAGAATTGTATGATAGGAATCTAGATATGGTTGAATTCTTTAAAGGAGTCAAAAATTACCCAGATGATTGTTTATAGAAACTTGACGATAGATGTGGATGTCACGAGACGAACTAATAAGAAAAACTGATGAAGCAATAACAGAACTTGTATATGACAAGTGGGAATTGCAAAGAGCCTATAACTATTATAATGGTAAAAGAGACGCTGACTAGTTCAGATATATCGAAGAAAACTTTGGTATAGGAAATCCAACTAGCGTTGAGTTTATACCATTAATTAGAAAACATATAGACGCTCTTATAGGAGAGTATCTTGGGACTCCAATATTACCAAAAGTTACTTGTAAGGATTCAGATACTATAAGTAAAATAAATAGAGAAAAACAACTTACAATCTTTAAAGAAGTATCAGAATTTTTATAGAAACGTTTAAAAAATAAAATATTGGAATCCTTTAATACTGGAGAAGATAAAGTAACAGATCCAACTATTAAAGAAGATTTAACTAATTTAATAGAAGATTTAGAATATAATTTTGAGTCATAGTATGAAACTGCTGCTCAAAATGTTATAGAATATTTGTTGCAATGTAGAGCAACAGATATGAAAACTAAACTTAGAACAATTCTTCTTGATTTATTAGTAAGTGGTTGGGCTTTCTTTCAAGCTAAACCATCTGAAGGAAATAATAATGTAAGAATTGAAGTACATAGTCCATTAAATACTTTTATTGATAGAAACCCAAACTCACCGTATGTAAAAGATTCTTATAGAGCTGTTATAAGAAGATGGATGACTGAGCAACAAATTTTAAATCAATTTGGAAAGAAGTTAACTAGTCAAGAAAGAGCAGACTTAAAAGAAACTTGTAAAAATACTTTTGAAAATACCGGAGCTTGGTATATAAGAGGATATTATGATAATAATGGTTATCCATTAACCGACGGATTAAGGGCAGGAGAAGAACCAACTGTCCCAGGTTATCCTGATAGTAACAGATGGTATAGAAATAATTTAATTCCTGTTTACGAAATAGAATGGACTGAAACAGATAAAAATTTTGTAATGTAGAGATATAAAACTTATAGAATAGGTTAGGATATTTATATACTAGAAGGTAGAGATAAAAATGTAATTCGTAGTCACGATAATCCAAATTATTGTGGATTAACTCTTAATGGATTATATTTTACTAATAGAAATGATGAACCTTATTCTATGGTATTAGCCTGTGCTTCATTACAAGATAGATATGATCTTTTGCATTTTTATAGAGATAACCTTATTGCTAATAGTGGAACAACTGGAGACTTTGTTGATGTATCAGTTCTTCCTAAGTTTCTTGGAGTAAATCTTCCAGAAAGACTTTTAAAATGGCAAACTTATAAAAAGCAAGGTCTTGCTTTAATTGATTCTTCACAAGAAGGAAGACTTGGAGCATCTCAAGTTCCAATTAATACTATATACAATGGATTCGATGATACTGTAAAAGCTCAAGCTATTCAAGCTATTTAGATGGCAATTGATGCAACTGAATAGACTTGTTCATCAATTACCGGAGTATTTAGAGAAAGACTTAACGGAATATAGCAAAAAGATGCTGTTACTAATGTTTAGACTAGTGTAAATAATTCATATATTATAAGTAGACAATGGTACCAACAAATGGATACTATTGTTGAGGAACTATTACTTGATGCGTTGAATTAGGCTAAAATAGTTTATAAAAATGGATTAACTGGAACTTTAATATTAGGTGATAGATAGGTAAGAATATTTACTGCTTATTCTGAATATTTTACATTAACTGATTATGATATTCATATTGTAAATAGTTAGGATATAGTAAAAGATACTGAACAATTGCGAGCAATCGTTCCACAATTTATTTAGTCTAATCTTGTAGATCCAGAAGTTATTTTAGATATTGCTACATCTAAAAGTGTTAGTTCAATTAAAACTAATTTGCACAAATCTATGAAAAAATAGAAACAAGAAAATAATTAGATTCAACAACTTACACAACAATTACAATAGATGTAGGAAGAACTTAAATAGACTCAAAGTCAATTATAGGCAGCAAGTTAGAAAGTTGAACAACTTAATGAAACTAAGTTACAACTTGAACGTGAGAAAATGCAGAAAGAGTATGAACTTACAATGTATAAGAATAAGACTGAAAGAGATTATAAAGAAAATGTTGCTAAAAACGACGATAGAAGGACTGCTATCGAGATTATGCAACTTACAGATGGAAATCCATATAACGATAAAATAATGCAAGTAAGACACTAATGGAATTAAAAATAAATATTTGTACGTCAGATTCTTGTAAAGTTATAGTTCAGGATTTAACATTGGATTATACAAAAGAATCTTCTGATGATGATATAACTAAGCCTAAGTATTCTGATACTAAAAGTTTAATTATCATCTAGAAGTTTTCTTCTGAAGATAGTTCTATTGTTAAAAATTTCTTTGTTGAACATAACATTGGAGAAGATATTGTATTTCCAATTCCTATTGAATTTGATGGATGGTTTAAAGTAAGTTATATTGTTCTTCCTACATTATAGTGGATTTAGAAATATGACTTAGAAGATATTAGTTCAGAATATAATTTAGTGTATTTTACTAATAACGATAAAATATATAAATTATCGGGTAGACAATATTCGGAAGTAACTTTAGCTGAAATCATTGAAGTTAATCCAGATTCTAATACCACAATATCTAAATATACACAAGATAATGTATCTATCTGTAACTTAAGAAAATGTTACATGGATTTAGTAAATAAAATATTAAATTCTAACTTTATAGGTAGATGTTTTAGTAATAATATAGATAAAAACTTAATATTTAAAAGAGACATTTTATGGATGGCTTTAAATAGTATAAAATATTTAGTTGAATTTTGTTAGTTTGCAGAAGCATAGAGATTAATAGAAAGGTTGATATCTTGCAATGGATTGTGTAGTAATAATTTAACTAATTCTTAGAAAAATGGCTGTGGATGTATGCACATGTAATAATATATTACAATTATCATCTGATGATAATGATATGATTCACAATTTAAAGAATAAAGTTGTTTGTGAATTTATGAATTTATTATTACTTACGGAAAAAGGGAAATACCCTGATTATGAATTTTTATTAGAATAGTTTAATTTATTAGATTCTTGTACTAATGTAGATAAACCTTTATTTGTTTTACAATTTTATTTGAATAATAAATGGGATGCGATATATTAACAAGTGAATCATGCTAGAATTAGTTATCTATCTTTTCTGAATTAAAGAAATTTAAAGAATATTTAAGCAATTTTGATTATGAATCTGTTATTGACGATTTAGTAAATCAAAAAACATTTCTATATGGAGATCCTGTTCCATCTGATAATTTTAAAACATTACGTGGAATATAGGATTATGTTTAGAATTTAAAAAATAGAATAGACGAATGCATAAATAATATAAGTGGAGATAGTAATTCAATAGATTGGAACAGTATTATAGATTAGTTACAACAACCAAGTGAAAATTATAATATAATAAAAGATTCAACATCTATAATTGATGCACTTGCAAAAATTAATAATTATTTAAATACACTTACTAATAATTAGACACAATTAAATTAGACATTAAATACTAAACAAGATATTATTACAGCTGTAGTAAATCCCAATATTACTGATGATGGTGGAAACCCTACAGTAAATAGTACATTTAATAATGGAGAATTATCTTTTGCTTTTAAAAATCTTAAATTAAGATTTAGTGATCTTACAGCAGCAGATAAAGAAGCAATTCGTGGACCTCAAGGAACCAGTGCAGTTTTTGACCCTGAGACTGGCAATATACTTGCTTCCCTTGAGAATACAACAGGGCAGAGTACATCCAATGCCATGACTCAAAAAGCAGTAACTGATGAATTAAAAAACATTACTGATGTTGCTGTGAAGGTAAAGACTACTTCAGACATCGTCTATAATGCTGGCAGAGTCAATGGCAGTAATTGGAATAAAATGAATAGTAGTGAAGATAATCCTTCTGACGGATTCTACATGAATGTAGTTGCCTATAGGGGCATGAGGGTTAAAATAACACCACAGTCAGGCAAAAGGGTAAGGGTAGGTTTCACGCAAAATATTCTTATAAGAAGTGGTGCAACGACTACAGATGATTTTGCTCTTGTTGATGGAACCTCAGTCAGCAATGGCACTGCGATTGTCTATGCCGACGGATACAGCAATGTTATCTATCCTGCTGCCAATGTTGCTATAGATGTGATGATACCAGGCAATTGCAACTACCTGTGGTGTTCTTATTTGTATGGGTCTTCTGGGGACATCCGACCATTATCTATAGAGTTCTTTGAAAGCAAGACAATTAACATCCTAAATACTGAATTGAGAGAGGCTATCAGTACTAGTGCAGAGGAAACATCGGCAAATGTGCTTGCAGCTGCTGAGAATAGTATAGGTTTGGTTAATTTTCATCCTACAACAGATAAATTAGGAGCATATACTTCAGGTAACGGCTATTATCTTGCTAAAGAAAATGGAGTGTGGGTATGGAAAGCAGATACAAGCAACTATACTGGAAGAACAATTGCATGGTCAGACCCCACAACGAAAGGAATGTCCATCTTGGTAGTGCCACAAGAAAACCAGCTTGCATACATAGCATTTGTAAAATCCAGCCCAAAACATGATGACGGAGTAGTAGCAGGAGATGAGGTTGAGTTTTGTGAGGGATGGGAGAGAGTCAAAGTGGATAAGCCTACAGTTTTCACTGTTCCTACTGATGAAGGTAATCTTCGATTCTTCTACATGGTGAAATACAATGGGAATAATTGTGGCCCACAATACTACCAAAGAGGATATACCATATCTGAAAGTCTTGACAAGCACAATGAGCGAATCTCAAATTTGGAAACACTGTCAGTTGACGGCAAAGAAGCTGCCTTTTCTACCAGGACTGGAGCTTATATTCTAAAAGAAGCTTATACTCAGTCCAATTGTGGAAATACTACAAAATCCACAATTGGATATTTATGGCTTATTCCAAATAAAGGATACACCAGTTTGGAATGTAAAAACTTATATTCTTGGGTGAGCTCCTATGGAGCACAGATTACTTTATACAGTGAGATGGAGATAAGCCATCAATATTTCATCAAGGATATCTCACAAGGAGATAAGGGTTTTCATGATTTCTCAATGGACTTGACCCCTTATAAAGATACATGCAAGCTGATAGTGGTTGCTTCAACAACAGGAAATGTTGGTTCGGCCGAGATAACATTAAAAGTACCTATGCTGTCAGTTATTGAGAATCTTAGCAAAAATAGTGAAGAAAGTTCCGATGATGACACAACACAAAACACAGTTAAAGATATGCTTGGTCAGGCAAGGTACGGGTATACATACACCTATACATCACAATCAGATACTGACTATACTATACCTATCAAAGCAGTGACTTTTCTCCATTTCAGTGACTTACATGGGGACGAGCAGTCAATGCAGGCCATTAAATCTTTTCTTGATGCAAATAGTTCACTGATTGATGATGCGGTGAACACAGGTGATACGTTGACTACTGCATGGTACACTTCAAGTGAAGATGAGCCAGCCGATAACAGTTGGGGTGTTTATGAAGAAGTTGGTCTTGATTGTGCAATTCACGCTGTTGGCAATCACGACAGGAGAAGTGACTATGGTGTTAAAGCAGGTTCAACAGCATCATATAGGAAAGTACCGAAACAACAGGCATATGAAAGATACTTTGCCAATGCCAGCACATGGGGACTTACTGTTCCTAGTGATGTAAATGCCCCATATCTAATGTTTGGATATAAGGATTATCCTTTTACTGATATCATTAATATCTTAGGAGATGAAGCAGCCAATTTCACAGGAACACTTGGTGTAAGGCTGATAGTTCTTGACGGTGAGTCAATTCTTAATGATGGTGCAACCAGCGTCAATACAGCATATAACAATGCGCAGATTTCCTTGTTCAGGACTGCACTCAAAGATGCCCGTGATAATAAGTTGATGGTTGTGGTTGCCTCACATTATACCCCTGGAACTTACGTCAGTGAAGGTATTGTAAAAAAGGCTGATGGGGAAAAAGTCTCCTTCCACGCTTATGGGAATTCTTCTGCAACCGGCATTAGCAGTACATTCCGTTTGCCTTCTGCCTATGGTCAGGCTGTGCAGGACTTTATAGATGGTGTATCAATGATGGGAGAAGAGGTTGACAGTGAGAATCCTGTTCATGGAAAATTTGCTATATGGCTATGCGGTCATTATCATCAGGATAAGCTGGCTTATGCATCTAAGTCATTCGAAGATGACCCAAGCGAAAATACTTCTATATCAGATGTATTGTTCAGTGCCATCAATAAGAGTGGTTACAATTCAAAGGATACTACAGCAGGACGTGCAAAAGATAAGTATAGATATTGTGCAAATATTGTTACCATACAGCCATATTACTCTACAATTAAAATTCAGAGAATAGGCATCAATATGGACAATAGACTTCGACCAATCAATGTGCTGTCTTATATTTTTAGCTGGGATGCAGAGAAAAGAAAAGTTATTGCAAACTATTAAGTCATGAACCGCATCACCCCATCAGAACCTCTGCAACGGCTGATTAATGTCTTGACATATAATTATAAAGAAAGAAAGGTCATTATAAACTATTAATAATTCAAATGGAAAAGTGGTTTGGTAGTGTTTACGAAGGAGTTGGGTCTGTTAAATCAGACCTACTCCTTAAAACACGAGGTTAGGTCAAAATACAAATAGGTAAAAAGTTTATAGACTTAATAAAAGATGGTAAACTTGCTAATTCATCTGATTCTATATTTAATGAAATCGATTCGGTTGATAATATATCATCTGAAGGAATTTATTTATGTGACGGTAATGTTTATATAAAAATTGGAGAATCGATAATACAAGTTGGAGAATTTGGAGAAGGAGTAACATATGTGTCATTCTTAAATGAATAGAATACAACTAACGATTAGAAAAATCTTGCAAAGAAAAATATAGGAATTTAGTTTGATACATTACAAGAAGCACAGTAGTATGTTGAATCTGGAATAGTATTTGTTGACGATAAAATATATTATATTCAAGGTGACTCTGTTACTGAGAAAACTTTTTAGAACCCTCATCCAAACCAAATTGTAATTAATAAATCAGATTCTTCAGTTGGAGCATTATCATTAAAAGGTAATAGTGAACTAAATGGAATTTTACTTAACGATAGCTCTAAAATATTTGATTAGGATTTAGAATTAACTTTAGATGGAAAAGAAGGAATAAATCTTTTAGTGGATGGGTATATTTTACTTCAATTAAAAAATTATGAAGTAACTATAAATTCTCCCTTAAAAGTAAATACAATTGAATCTTAGAACTTTTAGGAAGATGATTCTGGATTTAAATTAGATTCATCTACAGATTATTCTACTTTAGAAGTAGATAGAGTAAATGAACGAGATCCTAATCGAGAATTTGGGATTATTAATTCAGAAGATTCAACTAATTATTCTTTAACTGATTTTCCAAGATATTCTCCGGAATTAGAAGCTATATTGTTAACATTAAACCCATCTTCTTCTTCTGATGATAAAAGAATAATTCCAGATATACAATGGATTAAAACATATATATCATCTGGAGCAGAAGGAGAAACTATTACAGATGAATAGTATCAAGAAATATTAAACAGATTAACAGCACTGGAAGGAATATCTTATACTGGAGGATATATGATAAGTATAAATAGTAGCAATGAAATTTCAGTGAATTATGATCAATATTATGATTAGTAATTATGCCAACAATAAGTAATAAAAAGACACTGTAGTTACTGAGAAATTCAGTAATATACGAAAGTAAAAGTGCAGCTAAAAACGCATTAGAAAGTGCGAATATATATAATTAGATAGAAGATGGAATGCCAGTAATTGCAAGATATAAAATTGGAACTGATGGTATAGGTGCAATTTTAGGTATTAAAAATACTATAAATAACGGATCATCTAATATTACAAAAGTAGTAATATTTGACAACGCAGAAGGTACAGATATAACTACGGCTATAGAAGCATTAGATGTATCGGCTGTAGGTGGTAGTGGAAAGATAATTACAACTATTAGTGAAACTGACGGTAAGATTTCTGCAACTGCAGTTGATGCTGATACAGATCATTTAACAACTAAAGGTGTTACTAGTATTAATAATGGAACAACTTTAACTTCTGCATTAAATACAATATATACTGCTGCAACTACAGGTTCAGCTGTAAGTTTAACAAGTGCAGCTGGAACTGGAAATGTATTAACTACATATACATTAAGTCAAAATGGTACAACAGTTGGAACAATTAATATACCTAAAGATTTAGTTGTACAAAGTGGTTCTGTTGTTAGTGGCACTTGGAGTGGAACAACATTCACTCCAGGTACTGGAACTGGAAGTGCAATAAAATTAGTAATTGCAAATCAAACAGATCCAATATATATTAATACTGCAAGTTTAGTTGATGTATATACTAATGGAAATGGTTTAAATTTAAATAGTGGAACATTTTCTATAAAAATAGATTCAAATAGTAATTCGTTATTGACAGTTGGCTCTGGGGGATTAAAACTTGATGCAATTAAAATGTCGGATGTTACAACTAGCTCTGCTATTTCTGCCGCTCAATCTTATACACAAATTGTAGCAAATGATTCTGTAGCAACTGCTTTTAGTAAATTATATAAAGGAATAGAAGATAATAGAACAAATATAAGTAAAATTACTGTTACTAACTCAGATTCTTCAATTACAGTTACTCCACCATCAGGAAATGGAACAACTGATATAAAAGTAAATATAGTTGATTGCGGAACTTATACAATAAGTTAATTATGGCATAGGTATTAAATAAAAGAAGCGACTAGGTATCTTCAAGTGGAGTTCCAGTTGTTCCTAGTTCTTCTTAGTTAAGTTATGGAGAATTAGCAATAAATTATGCAGATAGTGCAGAAACATTGTTTATAAAAAATAGTAATAATGAGATAGTATCATTCTCTAGTGATAATGCTTTATTGAATTATATTGATAATAAGTCAACTACAAGAATTTATTATGGTACTTGTTCTACTACAGCCAATACTTATGCAAAATCAGCAACTGTTGAAACATTTCCTTTAGATGAAAACAACAAGCCTTTGGTTGGAACTGTTGTGGGTATAAAATTTACAGTGACCAATACTTACAAGACATCAGGACATACATATACATTGAATGTCAATAATACAGGTAACTATCCAATGTACTACAATAATGCTGAATTAGCAACATCTACATCAGCTAACACTTTAGTTGCAGGCTATGCCGATAGGCATGTGTTTTATATGTTCAACGGAACGCAATGGGTATTTCTTAGTGCAAGTTATGATTCAAACAACACATATTCTGCAATGACTCAAGCAGAAATAACTGCAGGTACAAGCACTACAGGAAGAACAATGACACCAAAGTTATTAAGGGATAATTTCTATACTGAAGATGAGGTTGATGGTTTGCTGGGTGCAAAGGCTAATACTGCTGACTTGGCTGATGTTGCTATAAGTGGAAGTTACAATGACTTGGAGGATAAACCGACAATACCAACAGTTCCTACAAATGTCAGTGCCTTTATTAATGATAGTGGATATTTAACAAGTCATCAATCATTAAGTGGTTATGCGACTGAATTGTGGGTAGGTCAATAGGGATATTTGACCAGCCATCAAGATATAAGTGGCAAGGCAGATAAAAGTGAGATGAGTGTGTCTACAAGCGGTGACCAGACAACTATCACTCTCAAATCAGGAACATCTGCGACTGTTATCAATACCCATCAGGATATTAGTGGTAAAGCCAATAGTACAGACTTGGCAACAGTTGCAACAACTGGAAGTTATACAGATTTAATAGATGCTCCTCAATATGTTTTATGTACATTAACTGAATATAATGCAATGTAGTCTCATGATTCAGATACTTATTATTTAATTTTAGCAGAATCAATAATATGAGTAATTTAGATTTAACTATAGCAGAGATAATGCGTGGTGATACACAGGTACTGAAGATAATGAAAGGTGACTCCAAGGTGTGGCCTTCAGGTGACATCGCCATAGTATTAGTGAATGTTGACCACGCTGCTTGCAGTATCGGCACATCAAGGATAGCATTGCACAGTGTATTCAGTGAGACACTGCTGCCTGAAACAAGCTGCATAATGACCAGTGTCAACATATCAATGGGAGGTGTAGATATCACATCAACAGCATATGATAGTTCTGACGGCAGTATTGCTATAGCAGATGTCACAGGCGACATTATCATAACTGCGACTGCTGTTGAGGTCATCACCTTTGAGGATGCCAACGTTAAGACAATATGTGTCAACAATTGGGGCGGTAATGTAATTTCTGGGGAGATAACACCAGCAGAAGCAGCTGCGGTGACAACGTTGAATGGGAAATTCTACAATAATACAGTTATCACCAAGTTCAATGAGCTGCGGTATTTCACTGGACTGACAACGCTCAATTACAATTATGCCTCCTCAGCGTACAACGGACAATTCAGAGGATGTACGGCGCTTACGGAAATAGCTATTCCTGCGGCACCTATTGTTGATTTGGGAGGGGCATTCAGGGGATGCATTGGACTTGCCAACGCTACAGTTGACTTTACTCCTATCACAGCCACAACTGTTGAATTGAATTCCCCATTCCGTGAGGCAAAGGTTAAAAAGGTAATGTTGCCGGGAATAAAATACAGTGGAACAATGGCTTATGGATTTAGGGCTGGTTCTGGTTCAACGGCAAATGCGTCAATAACGACCATAGAGATTGATGGAACGGCAGATTTTAGAAGCGTGTCAAGTTGGAACAATTGTTTTTCGGGTCAGAACAAGCTGAAAACTCTGACTGGTACATGGAGAAACATCTACCAGAATATCAGTCTGCCTAATTCGTCAACCCTTACAAGAGATTCCCTGCTTGTCCTTATTAACGGACTGTATGACTTCATAGGAGCAGGGAGCAGCACAAGACGGACTCTCACATTGCATGCCACGGCAAAGGCAAGGCTGACAGAGGATGATATTGCAATAGCCGAGGCAAAGGGGTGGACGATAGAATAAATTGTAGTATAATAATTAGAAAAAACAAATTTATAATATAATAAATAAAAGATTAGTAATTTTATATATATAATTAATATTAAGATATTTCGTTTATGAATATTTAAATGAATATTTACACTTTAACTAAAATTTTATTATACTTGTGTTAAGTGGGTTTGAATATTTATTTATTTATATATAAATTTGTTATGATTTATATAATATGAACTAATAAGTAATATGGCAGATATTGATAATTTATTTGATGATGACTATGGGTATGAACCCATTGAAGAACAAGGAGTAAATGATGTACAAGATGATTATGTACAATAGACTTCTCAACCAGTAGAAGAAGGAGATTTAATTGAATCTCTTTTAAAAAGACAAGGAATTAATGACCCTACAAGAATAAAATTTGAGGGTGAAGATGGAATTATTAAAGAAAGAGATTGGGATGAATTAAGTTATAACGAACAACTAAATATTCTAACTAGTGATAGTTCATCTAACCCTGAAATAGACTTAGATGATGATGAGATAGATTTAATTAATACGATTAGATCCTCTAAAATATCTCCTGCAGAATATCTTGATGCTGTAAAAAATCAAGCTATTAATGATTATGCTTCAAAAGAAACACATCAAGAGCCAAGATATTCTGTGGATGATTATACAGATGATGAATTGTTTATATATGATATGCAAGCAAGAATGCCTGATATGACAGATGATGAATTGAGAGAAGCGTTAGAGAACGCTAAGTCTAACGAAACAGTCTATCAGAAACAAGTAAACGGCATAAGGAACGAATATAAACAATTGGAAAATAATAAATTCCAGCAAGAGCAAGCAATTGCACAGCAAGAATATCAACAACAATATCAGCAATATGCAAATGCAATAATCGACGCTATCGATAATCAGTCTGATATAGCAGGAATTTTTGAACTTGAAGATGAAGATAAGCAACTTTTAGCTTATTCAATTCTTGGACAAGACCAAGCTGGAATTAGTAATTTAGCAAAAGCCGTTAATGATCCTACAACTCTTGTAAAGATGATGTGGTTTGCATTGAATGGTGAAAGAGCATTCCAAGAGATAGATGAATATTATAAAGATCAAATTACAAAAGCTCGCCAGAGTGGATACGAAAAAGGTAAACAAGAAGCATCTGGTGAGACTAATTCACGAGTCGTTCAAAAGCCTAGATTAAGACAAAAACAATACAAAACTATAGACGACTTAGATTAAAATAAAATAAAATTATGTTAGTAGCACAATTTGTAACAAATCATGCCGCTATGTCGGATACACGAACTTATGAAGAGTTTTATAAGTTCTTAGGTTCACAACCACATAAATTAGGTCTTGTATCAAGACTTTATCCTAACTTAACTGCATCTTATCTTACAGAATCTCTTAGAAATATCTTCTATCAAGATGGTGGAAAGAAGAATAGATTCCAAAGCATTGATGCCCTCTATTTTGAGTGGGAAGTTGAAACAAATGATATTAAGCGTATTCCATTTGCTGCAGTTCCTGCTGAAACTGGAGAGAATGGTACTGAAATAGTTATGGCTTTCAAAGAGAGATACTTTGAGAAGTATGACATTTTCAAGATTGACGCAACTGGTCAACAATGTTTCGTTGTAGAACGTCCAGTTCGTAAAGCAGACAATTATTGGGAAGTTACTGTAAGACTTATTGATAATGATTACAGTTCAGTACTTGATGTTTCTGGTTGCCAACCTGGTATGACAGCAAGATTCCAATCTAATGCTCATCCAGAGTTACACCAAGAAGGTTACGTTAAGTATCAAAGTAACGTTTCAAAGCATCGTAACTATATTACAACCTTCCGTAATGATGATTCCTATTCTGCACTTTATGCTGCACACGAGGACGTCTTCATTAAGATTGGACAAGGTGAAGGTAATGGTAAGTTAAAGGAAACTATTTACAAGATGGAGAAGAAAGAGAAAGTATTACTTGACAACTTCCTCTATTCTCGTAACAACGGTTTACTCTTCAATAGAACTTCTATTGATGTCAATGGTAAATCAACTATTGTTGATCCAGTTGATGGTAGACCAATTTATATTGGTGATGGTATTATTCCTCAAGTTGAAAGATTCGCTAGCAAATATGCTTATGGCAAACTTACAGTTAATGTGTTAAATACTGTCATCGCAATGATGAACGAAAAGGCAGAACAGCCAACAGGTAATCAATATATGTTTATCTGCAATGAGAAATTCTATCAAGAACTTACTGATACACTCGGTGCATATCTTGCACAATTCCACACTGATGGTACATATCTGTACTCTATGAAGGCTGGTGGAACTGTTGAAGTAAATGGTGGACATTTCAATTCTTATAACTACTTAGGTAACCAATTAACTTTCAAGGTTGATAGGACATTCTCAAGAGAATATGGCTATGATACCGGCTATTGCCTCTGCTTAGATTTAACATCTGATTCTACAAGCAATCAACCTCCTATTGGTATGTTTACTCTCAAGGGTGGTGACTTTATCCAAAATAAGATTGCAGGTGTTGGCTCATTTGACGGACTTAGCTCTGGTGTTGTTTCTAGCCCTGTTGCTGGTTCACACTTAACTATTTGGGGTTATGCTGGTGTAGCAGTGTTCAACCCATATAGAAGCTTCATCCTCAGAGGATTAGGCAACGATTAATAGATAAATTAAAAGATAAGGTAGGGAAAGTTATAATTCTTTCCCTACTTATATTACACTTAAATGATAATATGAATGAATAAGAAAAGTGATTTTGTGCAAAATGTTATTGTACTAAGAAGTGTTTATGGAAAAGTAGGAATGAAATATATGATTAATCCTGTTAAAGATCCTGTTACCAAACAATATCCTAGTTGCGTTAGGAGAGTTGATGCAAATGGTGATATGATTATGTCAGATGCTGACAGAAATAGTGGTAAACAATTCATTCCTGAAAATGCAGTTATTACTGTTCAAGATGGAACTACATTTGATTTAAGTAATGAAGTTCAGAAAGCTCAGTGGGAGGCAATTAAAAATTGTAAACTTATTGCTCCAAGTAGATATGCAACTGATGCAAACGGAGATAGTTTAATCGACGGAAAACAAGATAAATATAATAAAAATCCTAGGTACGGAATTGCTGAATTATATATCGATATGCCTGGAGTTGAAACAGCGAGAAGAGTTTCAAAGAAGAAGTTAATTCACCAAGCATTAGATTATATTTTCAGTGATGAACAAGGCTTAGAAGGAATGCTTACTAAGTGTAAATTACTAGGACATAGAATGATAAATGCTCCTGCAGCTGATGTAGAGGATTATTTAGTATCTGTTGCAGAAAAAGATCCGAAGAAAATTATAGATCTTTATACAGGTACAGATACTAATTTAAGATTGTTATTGGTAGATGCTAGAGAGAAAAAAGTTATATATATTAAAGATAAACTTTATATGTATGCAGATAATATCGTTTTAGGAGCTACTGATACAGCAGTAATTACATGGATGAAAGATCCTAAACATAAAAAATTACTTGACTTAATTATAAAAGATACTTATCCGGAAATGTATTCGGATGAACCTATAAAATCTAAAGATAAGAAGTAATTTTACTTTAAAATTTAAAAGCACATGACGGCCAGACAAGTTTATGAGGCGGTTTTAGTCGAAATGAATAAGGTGCAAGCACCTTCTCTCTTACTTGAAGATTTTAATTATTTGTTTAATAAAGCAATTAATTAGTATATCAATAAGAGATACAATATTTACGATGTAAATCAACAGACAACTGATGATTTACGAGTATTAAAATCATCTGTAACATTAAGGGCAATTAACGATAAGAGTCCTATCAACGATGTTACAGTAAGAGATTCAATGTACGGTGCTATATATGAATTTGCATTGCCAGTTGATTATTTACATTTACTTAACTGTGTATGTAACTTTAAAGTTAATAAACCATTTAAATGTTATAATGCAAATACATATGTACAATTTGCCGCACAAAGATTGACCTCGGATATGTGGTCATAGATTATAAATAACTTCTATATGAGGCCTACTTATAAGAGACCTTACTACTTTATACATAATGTAAATAGTTTTCCTGCCGATTCACAATGGAATGCTGGAACATGGAACAGCGATAATAGTAGTTTATCTTCTCCAAAAGGAGGAATTAAAACTGGAGGAAAAATAAATTTTGAAGGAAATTTTGGAAGAGTTCCAAGTGAAAATATTTACATTCCTACTGATGGAGGAAATACTGATATTCAACATTTAAAGAAACTCTATGAACCTGGAACAAGTACTGAAATAACAAGTAGATACGGGCATGCGTATACTGATGATAATAATCATTACGATGCAGACTATAAATATGGTATTCCAAGATATTTAGATTTTAGTAATATTGAAATTACTGAAAACAATAATGTTTGGAGAAGAACAGGTAGAGGTAGAATAGTAACAGATGTAGATATTACTGGAGACGGGGTATCTGAAAAAGATGTTGTATTAGGAGATATTAATTTTACTCCAAAACAATATGATAATACAGATAGTATTCCTGAAGGATATTCTGTTGGGGATTTCGTCCCATATAGTAATACTGTATCAAACGGTATGTATCCAGACATGAAATCTCCAATAAAAATAACATGGAACTCTTCTGTTGTTAAATAGTTAGGAACAAACGTTCAATCAAATTTATCTGGAGCCGTAGGACAATCTATATATAATGGAAGCAACTCACTTACAGAAATAAATACAACATTATAGTATGTTGTTAATAATCAGAATGTAGTAGTTGGAGATGTCCAAGCCAGAGCTATAAGAGTTATTTGGGAATGGGTTCCTTTACTTAAACACGAAAAATTTGATTCAGTAGAAAAAGTAGGAGAAGTTAGATACGGTAATCCAAGTACCGTAAGACTTGAGATTAGATATGGTAAATTTTTAGATTATATTTTATTTCTTTTTGGATAACTAATTTCTATTTTATATATTTGTTATATACAATATAAAAATTATATAATATGGAAAATTTAGTTAAAACATTTATTGAAGAAAAATTATCAATTTATAATTTTGCTAAAAAGCAATTATATTTTTAAAATTTTTATATAATGATTCTTCAATATATTTAGAAAGAAAGTATAATCGTTTTGCCCGTTATATCAGTAATGATATAAATGAAGGGAGCAAAATCGGTGAAGGCTGTGATGCTAATACCGAGCTAACTAATTAAATTACGAAAGGTTAATTAGTAGCGTAACGCGTAGGAAGTGAATAAATATAATCTTCCCAAGAGTGTTCCCCATCCAATAATATTGGATGAATATGTACGCTGAGCTTATACAAACAAGAAGTATAAGAACTATAGGATAAAAAGCCTATAGGATAACAAATCTGAAAGATAATTCTCTCTTTACATTAGATTCTGTTTATGTTGACTATATTAAGTCACCACAATATATTAGAATTACACAAGAATAGTTAGATTTAACTGAAGATACTTCGCAAATCATGGAATTCCCTGATTATGTAATTCAAGAGATAATTAATGAGCTGGTACATATTGTCATGGAGAACGCAAGTGATCCAAGACTTCAATCACATGTTCCAATAAGTTAGTCTATTGCAAATCCAGCTCAGCAATAGGAAGCACCTCAACAATCAAGAAGAGGTTAATTTAAAATTACTTAATTATGTTTAAATTTAATACAACAACTATTATTAATAGTAACCAAGATTTTACTTCAAAAGTTTTAGTAGATGGGAATCCGATTAAATTATTTGAAGTAGGTGAAGATAATGAATCATTAATAGTTAGAAGACATCTTACATTTAAAAAGCCATATGTAAAGGCTATTTACAAAAGAGCTTACAATGCTCCAGAATTAGCAAAAGTTGAAGTTGATTTAAGTGGAGTAGATAATTCAAAAGCTGGACTCTATCGAATTGCGATGTATATCAGACTTGAAGGTAGCGCAAATGAATATTACGCAAATGATTACGTATTTAAAGGTAAGCCATTCTTTATTGAATTTACAGTAAAAAGTGGAGAAACAAAAGCAAATATTGCAACAAAAGTTGAAAAGATTGCAAAGAAATATATGCAAATGCTTTATGAATATCCTTTAATAAATGTAACTGCATCTGGAACTAAAGTTATATTTGAAGCAACTGACGAATATCAAAGATTCGCTATGGTAGAACTTCAAGAGTTTAGTAATGAAGCAGGTCTTGTTAACGCATGTTGTGGAAATGCAGGGGATTTTGTAACAATTAACGCATTAGTCCTTGATGATGGAACTCCTGATTCAAAGATTACGTGGGCTGAGGATTCAAATGAAAATCAGCTTAAAGGTAAATGTGGATTTGGTACATATCGCCAAATAATTAAAGACCTTAGATTACCTACTGCAGACAATCGTAGATGGGAAGGCATTATTGCTGATGAAGTTCCAGTTCCAGGAGCTACATATAATCAGTATACAATTTATTATTGCAAGAAAGTTGGAGTTCAAGGTCTTGATCATGTTGGAGATGTTGTTACAGCTTTAACAAGTCATGTATTTTTTGTTAAATCAGATCTTGTATCAAGTTGGGAAACTGCTTTAGCAAGTATCGGAACCATTACTACAGTTGTAGACGGAACAACAACTAAAACACTTGAGGAACTTGAGGAAGATGTTAACTCTGCAAAATTAGCAGCAGCTATAGAAGAAGCCTCAAGTGAAGGATAATAAATATTAACTTTAATTAGGCGAAGGAGACTAAGGTCGCCTTCGCTTTTTTTATTATGGGACAAATTTTTGGAAAATTAGCATCAGCTATAGTAAATGATGTAAGATCTGGATTACGTGGATATCATCATAATATGTCAATGTCTCTTGAACAATTAGAAGATGATATAGTTGATGAACGTCTTTAGTTAATAAAAGAATATACATTAAAAGGAATAATTCCTCTTAGTGATTTAGTATTAGCTATAAATTGTATAGACATTGATTGTAAAGATTTAGACAGGTGTAGTGTTTGTAAAGGAAATGATTATTGCTCTCAACCGGTTGCTCACTTTGAAATACCTTAGCTTATGTTAGACTATGGATTTACTCCAATAGTATATTTAGGTACAACTGATAGACAAACGCCTTTCATTTATTATACATCTGTAAACGCGTTTAATTATTTTAGAAAGTATAGAAAAAGAGGAAAAAATAAACCATATGTTTATATAGATATTGCTCCAAATGAAAACGGAATGTTAGATTGTTTCTTATTTAATGCTCCATTAATGAAACAAATATCTATAGTTGCTGTATTTAAAGATCCTAGATAGCTCGAACAATATGGTTGTTGTCAAGAATTATCTGATGACAATTTCTCATTTTTAAATGCTGAAATAAAGAAACGTTTAACTGAAAAGAAGATTAGATATTATCGTCAACTTGCTCCACCTAATTTACCAAATGATTAGGCGTATCAACCTGGATAATTATGTAGAATTTTCATGCTGCAATGTATCAAGCGCATTTGTTATATGGGCTAGACTTAGAAGAAGACGAATTTGACGAAATAGGACTTATTGCATGGGAACGAATCGGTAATAAGCGGGTTCGTACTTATCGATACTGCGCTAATATTAGCTGTGATGGAGATAGGTCTGTTGAATTACCCTGCAATTGTGACCTTATTGAAGCCGTTACTTATAACTTTGAAGACTGGAATTACACAGATAATATTAAACCTAATGGCGACATAAATTCAGCATATACTGAAGGATATATAGAAAGCAGAAAGGCTTTTAATAATCCATTATATATGTCTGGAAGACTAGTCAAATACGAAAGAGTAGGAGATACTTTATATATTAATTCTGGATATAGTGGAAGAATAAATATATTATATAGGGGAGTTATTTTAGATGATGAAGGACTTCCTGAATTAACTGATAAAGAAGTTGATGCAATAGCAACATATGTTGCATATACTCAAAAATACAAATAGTATTTACAAACTAATAATAGAGAGTTATTACAACAAGCTCAATTATTACAAAATGAATGGAACAAATTATGTGATGCAGCTAGAGTTAGTAGATATGTAAATCAAAATGAAATGAATGACATATTAGATGCTAAAACTAGTTGGAATAGAAAAATATATAATAAGAGTTTAAAATTTAGTAAATGAATTTCGCTACAGGTTGTGGATTTAATCTTAATGAAATTTTCTATAATTTCGATACTAAAAAAGTTGGACTAACTACTAAACAATGTAGAGAGCATGGTTATGAAGATAAAATTACATTAATCAAGAATATATTTGCTGAAAATGTAAAATAGATTCTTGATGATATAATAGAAAACAATATAACTTTTGAACTGCCAACTGGAAGTAATAGAAAAACTATAATGAAAATGCGAAGAGTTGACGGAGAAGAATTTAAAAAACTTAGACAGAAGAGGAAATTTACAGACGTAGATTTCCTCTCGTCTAACTTTTCCGGAAATGAAATAGTCTTCGAAATGTTTTATAAAGATGGTAGACCTTTTAGAAGGAAAAATGTATATGTAGATAAAACTAGAAAAGATAAAATTACTAAATATACTAACGAAGGAAAACAATATTATTGATTATTTAAGATATAAATATTATATTTGTAAAAATATTTATGTTTATGGAAATAAAAACAATTGATGATTATGTATAGGAATTAAAGTAGAAGTTTCCTTTTGTTAAAGAAAAGGCTCTTAAACAAATAATAAAATTTGGATGGAGAAGTATATATTTAACTAATACTTATGGAGCAGATGTTCATATACATCATAATAAATTATGGTGTTATTTTGGACAATTAAAAGGAACACCGTTAGCACATTTTTACTATTATATAAATAAATTAAGTAAAAAGTTGAGAATATTATATAAAAGAAAAAAGATACCTTGGGATGGATATTATTATTTTGCTTTATCAGATAAATAGTATGAAGATTATTTATCTTAGAAAAAGAAAAGAGGAAGACCTCGTAAACATTTTGAATTTGGAACAGTAAAATTATATAAATTAAAAGGAGAATGTGAATTAAAATAGTTTTCAAGTAAACATATCTTTAGAGTACATTATCCTATTGATTTAGGTTATACAATGTTTAAGAGAAATTATAAATCAGACAAAGCAGAGTTTTTATATAGTAGAGAACCCATGAAATTTGAAGATATTTTAACATCAAATAATAATTATGGAATATTATGAAGAAGTAGGCAAGTAATACTTTTACTGAAGGTTTATTAAAAGATTTTCATCCATTAACGGTTGGAAATAATGTTATGACAGATGCACTTAATGCAACTATTGTAACAATGAATGGAAATGAAGGAATACTTCAAAATGACATGGGAAATGGTAGAGTAGAAAGTGCATTTCTTCCTGCTGGATATGTTCCAGTAGGAATGAAAGAATATGGTGGTATTATATATGTAGCGTCATATAATCCTATTACAAATAAAGGTTAGATTGGAAGTTTTCCATCTCCTGAAAGAAATATTGATTAGACTGAAAATGATGAACCAGAAAATCCTTTAGAATTATTAAATAATATTTATATAAGAACCTATAAATATACAGGGTTTAATGAAGATAAATATCAAAAAGGAATAGCTGGACTTACTAATAAAACTGATATATTTGGAGAAGATAAATATATTAGAGCAGGAGATAAGTTTGGATTTTATTTTGACAATACAGAACATACAAATCAAACAAGTGTTTTATCAAACTATTTTTAGTTTAATTATGAATAGTTAAAACCATATGGAGTAGATGAAGATTCAAATATTTTCTTATGGGATTCAAAAAATAATATATATAGAAATAATATAATTACATTATCTACAGAAGTGTTAGATATAAATAATAATCTTCGTGATATAACTGAACAATTAAAAAGATACGATCTTTTAGGAGATAGAATTAATACAGAAAATATAAAAAATAAAATAGATATATTTAATTCAGGATATTTTATATCTAATATTAAAAATTTAAATTGGGATAATGTTAATAAAGAAAGAAATAAAAGAGCATTAAATACATATAATAACAAATTATATGGAAAAATGTTTTTAGTTGGAACAGTTAATACTCCAAATTATATCGATGTATCATATAGATTTGTAAGAGAAGAATTTTTTGATACAAATTATGCAATAAGAATATATTATAAAAATGGATCAAATCTATGTGATGGTTATTTGTGTTTAAAATATACTACAGAAAACTCAGATAATCCTTCATAGTCAGTAAATTATCCATTAACATCAACTAAGAAAATTGGAATAAGACTTCAAGAAACTAGTAGCATAAAATCACTTACTAATAGTAATTATATATGGAATAATTTTACAGGAAGGCTTAATACTGATAATTATAGTTTTAAAAAAGAAGAAACAAATCCGCCTGACTCAACTCATAATAATCTTTATATAAAATATTCTAATTATTCCAACGGACTTAATTTAGATGCTAATCCATTTTATCAAGAAGAAGAAAATGGGTCTTATTTAAGATATCTATATATAGGATTTGCTATAGGATTAGAAAGTAATGATGTAAGTAATCCAGAAAAGTATGTATGGGTTAAATGGACTGATAATCCTAATATGCAACCACTTGCTACATTATCATATGAAGATTTTCATTTTGATATTGATCATAGTATAAATATAACCAATCCAAGTGATACACTTCAACAAGTTGATTTAATAAATAGAAAAAATCTAACTAATATAACATATGAATCTAGTAATACGAGAATAATAAGTATAGATTCAACCGGAATAACAACATTTCACCCAGAAAATACAACAAATGGAATCGTAACTATTAAAGCAATATTTGGAGGAAATAATATATATAGTTATAAGGAAACTTAGTATAAGATAAATGTAAATGTAAATGCTGATGGATGGACTAATCCTATAACACGATCATTTGGAGGAGGATATGAAATTATATATGATAATGATCATAGTCAATTTATTGATGTTTGGATTCCAAGTGGAGGTACAATAAATACATCTATCGTAGACGAAGATGATGACGATGAACACTTCTTTTTTAATGGAATTGAAACTGATAGCAATTTATAGGAAGATGATATTCCAGTTCCAAACGTTGACTATTTAACTACAACTACTGATGATACTATAAATAATTTTGTAACTAATGCAACTTTTTCTTGTATAAAATTTATTGTAGACGAGTATTATAATTGTCCAGATAAATATATACAATATCCTAAAATTATTTGTAGCCTATAGAATAAAGACTTAGAATCAGAAGAAAATCCTAATTGGTATATAGAAAAATATAAATAGACAATTAGTAATTATGACGAATTTACTAATTTATATAAGACCACATTCGAATATTACATTCAACCAGTTAATGCAGAAAATTGTATATTACATTATCTTTTTATTCCTCAATGTAAGAATTTATCAAGTTATATAGAAGATACTGATGTACTTAACGCATCTACATCAAATGGCGATACAAGACTTACTCATATCGCAGTAGAAGGTTCTATTGATTTATCTAAGATAGGTACTAAAAGTTCAATAAATGTTTGGAAATATAGATATATAGGAAATTAGATGCACCTTGTTTGGGGTTTGGAGGATTATTTATATGATGATGATGTTGTATCTGATATGAAAATGGAATTCTATGATATAAATTCAGGAAATATAGCAACTCCAGTATACACAAGAGAATTATATGATAAATCTGGTTCATCGATTGGAGAATATTTTGATTTAGATACAGAAGGAAATTTATAGTCAAGGCATATATATCTGGTTAAGCTATCAAGAATTAAAAACGAAATTGATGAAGAATTGGGATATAGAATAATGATTACTACTTCTATATATAATGATTTATTTAATATATACGATGATTATTATTCAGAAGGAGCGAAATATGCTATTAATCAAAAAAATATAATAAATATAGAATTAGATATATCAGAAAATAATTACAATTCATCTGGAATAGATTATGATAATGTTGAAGAACACATGTATGTAAAAGATAATAATAATATATATCAAAAAAATTAGAATCTTAAATTCCAAAATTATATAAATGAATAGAATCTTGATACTAATAAATATTTATTAACTAAATATTATTCAACAAAAATAAATAGTAGTTTACGAATAGAATTATCTATTCCAGAAATATATCCATTTGAAATAAAAACTCCTGAAAATATATCATATAATATTAATATTACTCCAAAATAGGAAAAAAATGATATTGAATATAAAAAAGGTAGAGAAACACTTCCTATACTAGAAGATATATCTTTAGTAAATGAATACAAATAGTCAGAGATAAAAGTAAATAACGTAATACTTAATGGAAGTATTAGTAAATCCGGAAATACTATTTTAGATATAGAAAATGATTATTATTTTCCATCAGTATTATTATATCAATATGAAGGCTCTAAAAAGGAACTTACATTCAATGGTACATTTAAAAATTTTATAACATATGTAAATGATGATTTAGATCTTAAAGATGTAGTATTTCCTATTGTTGCTGTAAGACCTGAATCTGGAGATCATGTAGGGTATTGTGATTTATTAAGATATAATATACATGATAGTACTATTGATTCATTCTCAGGAAAAAATGATAAAGACTCTAACGAAGAGTATGAATTATTTGGATATGAAGGTCATAAAGACCGTGATAGAAAATTATCACAAAATATGTCAGAAATAAATTTATGTCTTGATAATTTAGGGTTAAATAATTTTTGTATATTTGCTTCTCCATTTGTATTCTCTCGTACTATTAAAAATCATAACAATGATAATGTAATTAGCGATTCTACTTCGTATCATGGTACAAATTTAGTTGATCATATAATTGGTGATTTACTAGGTTATACCAATTCTAATGGTGAATTTAAACCAAAAATAAATTGGATGTTATATCCAAATAGAAATACAACTGAAAATGTAGATGATCCGACTGACTATAGTTTATCATATTATTATTGGGCATTCCTAATGTGGAGAAATACTAACAATGAATTTGTTATAGTAAACAAAGCATTTATGTATAATAAACAAGTTATGACAGTTGAAACTTTAGTTAAAGAAATATTTAGAGATTTTACACATTTATATTTTAAAACAGATAATACTAAAACTATTAAAGCATAGTTTATTGATTTAAACAATTGTTCATATAATAATGATTATACTATATCAGTCTATAACAATTTATCTATTGATAATATAACTATAAGTAATACTAATAATTTATTATCATATTTTGATTATAATAATAATTCTGTAGGATTTAATAATGATGCTTCTCCAAAAACAATTATATAGAATATTCCAAGTGAGTTGTTAGGTTATTTAAAATTTTCAATTTCTGGAAGTTCAAATAGTTCTAATAATACAAAAAAAGGTAATTTTAATATTCCTGGAACATATAATATTATTAACGAATCTACTTTTAACCTAAATGAAAGTATAATA
>Ga0247611_10001834_pt1 | contig 36733 bp, 27 predicted proteins | sample 177DNAGHGhighgp2_FD_192422 | JGI IMG/M metagenome (GOLD analysis project Ga0247611, IMG submission 192422) | Sheep rumen microbial communities from Palmerston North, Manawatu-Wanganui, New Zealand - 1770 DNA GHGhigh gp2 | ecosystem: Host-associated > Mammals > Digestive system > Stomach > Rumen... | reverse complement strand
CTCCGCTGCGGCCGTCATCACGCCGAGCAACAGCAGCAGCGCTATCGTCAGATATCTTCTACTCTTATTCCACATCGTATGTATATCTGCTGCAAAGTTACGGATTTCTTTTGAATTATCCAAAGGTTTTGCCATTAAGATTCGTGCCGGTTTACAAAAACTGTTCCTAACCGCACTGTTGGGAATAGACATCTGAAAAAAGAGTCTGTCATGCGAAGTGTAATAATATTTCATATTCTTATGATTGGTGCTGACGGATGGCGGATGCCGCCTGAAACCGACTTTGGGAGTTTAGTCGGAGTAAAGTCGGACTTTACCCGGAGTAAACCCCCACTTTAGTCGGTGTAAAGTCGACTCGTCGTTCGCCGTGGCCACGGCAGAGGAGGATCACACCGATCCCGAGCCTTAGCCTTAGGCAGACCCCGCCCCGGCCCCTCCCCTTGAAAGGGAGGGGCTTTATCGTGTCCTGGAGGCATGGAGCATGGCAGATGAATCGCTGAAGGCACGGGGGAAATCGGCCACGATTCTCCAGTCCGATGACTACCACTTTGTGCTGATCCCTGAATATGATGAGGACCTGCCTGTTCATTCTATAATAATCCCCGCCAATTAGCGGGGATTATTATTAGTTTCTGACGATCTTCTTGCCATTTTGTATCACGATTCCACGGGTGGTCTCCGTGGCGGGCGAGCCGTCGAGGCGGTAGATGCGGGCGGTTGTGGCAGCAGAACTGGTATCTGTGCGGGTGGCAGGTGTGACGCCGGTGGTCACCTGCTTGTATTCGTCGCAAGCCTTGGCGATGAGTTCATAAACCTTCGGGTCGGCATGAAGGCGGGCGACAAGGCCGCTCGACAGGATACGGGTGACCTCTATGTCTGTGGCCCAGTGATAGCCCACGATGAGGCGGTTATAGCCGTACTCATAGCCGCGGCGCAGGATCTCGTCCTGACGGTCAGGGGCCACTTCGGCCATGATCAGGGCCGTGGTCCATCCGAGATTCGTATGGCCGGAGGGGAAGCTGCTCTTGCCACGCTCCTTTTCCTCGTCGCCGGGAACGAACGACGGGTCGCCCAGCTGTACGAAGGGACGCTTGCGGAAGCGGATGGGCTTCAGGCGGTCGGCAGTGTCGCTGGCCCGCTTGAGCACGGTGTCGATAAGTTCGCAGATGGCAGGGGTCTTCTCCTTGTCGAGGGTGATCTTCATGGCCTCGCCGAACACCTTCGCCATCATTCCCACGCTGTATTCCGCCTCCTCGGCAGCACGGGCACCGCGTTCGGTGTCGCGTACAGGCTTGGCTGCCCAGTAGCGCATCACGTCGGAGATGTAGCGGTAGCTGGCTGTATCGACGGGGTTGTTGAGGATATCTTCACCATGGGGCAGGTCGGCAGCGGCTGCGGGGTCGTAGCTGGCGGCCTTGCCCTTCAGCTCGGCATACTCGGCACGGGCGGCAAGGATGTCCTTGTGCAGTTCGGGATTGGTGTGGGCACGGGCAATGCTGGCGGCAGCACTCAGATAGCCGGCATACACGTCGCTCTGCCAGTGGGCATCAGCGATGATACGGTTCTCGCCGAACTGGAAGCCGCGCCTGAGGATCGTGTCCTGCAGTTCCGGCCACATCTCTGCGAAGACGAGGGCCGTGGCAAATCCGAAGGCCGTATGCCCGGAAGGGAAAGAGCCGTTGGTGCGGAGATAGTCGGTGTCGTATGCTGTCCAGGTATCCTCGTTCATCATCACGAAGGGGCGCGTACGCTGGTATTTCTCCTTGGCTGCAATTGTGCTTTGGTTTCCTGTGTTGTATGCTTTTGTCAAAAGTCGGGAAAGGGCGGGTGTCTTCTCGTCAGAGATGGTGTCGAGCTTCAGTACCTCGGCCATGACCATCCGCATGGCATTCACATCCCACATCGACTCGCGGCTGGCCTGCTTGCCACGGGCTGTGCCCCGCTGCGACTTGCCCCACTCCCATTGCAGCATGTCGTCGACAAAGTCAATGCTTGTGGAGTCTGGCGGTGCCGGCAGGAATTCTGCCACGTTGGGCTGGTCGGCCAATAATACATAAACGGTGTCGGCAGCGGTCTGGGCCTGGGCATCCATGCTGCCGGCTACAACAAAAATGGCAGCGGCACAAAGGCGGACTGCTCCAGATACTAACATCTTTTTCATATTTCCTTTTTGTATTACTAATTTACTATTTGGATGCAAAAGTACAAAATAATAATAATCTGTCCTTGGCAGCACTGGTATAGATGGAGAGAAGACTACTCATTGGAAAGCCCCTTCGTAACCTTTGACTCATCCTCGATGGTTACTGTGCCGCAAGTGCCGTCTACACCGGCACCGATGTGGTTGTCGCACTCATCCCCAGCTATGGCCTGAACCTTGGTGATGGTGCTCTTGATGAGGATGTTGCCACATTCGCCATCCTCACCGCTGCCGATGCCGGCTGCGTGGTTGCCGCCGTAGGCTGTCACCGTACCGCCGCTGATGGTGATGTTGCCACATGGTGAGAACATCTCACTACCGATACCGGCACCGGAATCACCGCCGAAGGCATCGACCCGGCCATTCTCGATGACGATGTTCCCATTGCCTCCGATACCGGCACCCTCCTGGCCTCCGAAGGTCTGCACACTGCCTTCACCCTTGATGGTGAGTGTCTTGCCGGCTTTCGTCAGGATACCGCTATCGTAGTACTCGCTGTTGTCAACCAAGTTGGTGGAACTTTTTGACAGGATGATGGTGGCATCGCCCTGACACTCCAGGGAGTTGAAGATACCTGCATTGTCGAGCGTGATGGTAGCACCATCGGGTATGAATACCTTATACGAGGTGTAGCCTGTCAGCACTTCGTTGTTCTTGGCTGTGTAGTTCTCCTGCAAATCTCCAAGGTCTGTGCCTGTGGGCAGGTCCTTGTTCCATTCGTCGGCATATTTCTTCAGGCTGGAGTCGTAGTTGGCCATGGCGTTGAGAAGCAGTAGGCTGCTCTTGAACGTGAACTCCTTCTTGATCTGATTTACCAATGAGGCATTGCTCAGGGTTCCGTCGGTGGTCATCATACGGTAGATCCACCAGATGTGCATCGGGTCCTTCTTCGTATAGCGGTAGTCCTCCAGCCAGAAGAGCTTGTCCTGTCCGCTTCCCTGCTCCAGCTTGTCGAAGGCAGCTGTGACATTCTCCAGGGTCGGCTCCTTGCTGCCGAGCTCCTTCATCACGGGGGGCATGAAAAGGATACAGTAGGCCAAGTCGGCGGTCATGGCTTTCTGGGCATCGACATAGTCGAGCACACTCTTCAGATACGCTTCGTAGTCAGACTTTCCGATGTAGTCCTTCAGCATGGGTGCAAGATAACCGAGGACACCATATTTTACATTGTACTGGTAGGTGCGGAAGGCGCATTTGTCGCAGAAGCCCTTCATCACGAGATAGCGGCAGAGTGAAGGCTTAATCTCGCTGACCTTGCTCAGGTTGGTTTGTAGAGCGGCAGCGGTCTTCTCCTCAATGGTGAATTCGTAGCGTGCTGCAAAGCGAACGGTACGCAGCATGGCCTGCGGGTCGATAGTGTAGGCCAGGTTCGGTTCCAAGGGAGGACGGATAATCTTCTCGCGGATGTCGTGCAGACCACCATGGTAGTCGATAATGTCACCCGTCTTGTAGTCGTAGTAAACGGCATTGATGGTCAGGTCGCGTCCAAAGGAGTCGTCAATCAGGTTTTTACTGTTAGTCTGACCGAAGTAGGGGCTCTCGGGGACTCCCCACTGACCTTTCAGGCGGATGTCCATGGCCTGATAGGGCACCATGTCGGTTCGGATACCATTTTCATGCTCAGCTTGTGCAATTGTGAGCTTGCCGGCCTGCGTCGTGTGGGAGTTAGGCACGATGGCAACCAGTTCTTCGGCGGTGGCATCGGTAGAGAAGTCGACATCGTGGAGTTCCTTGCCCATCACACCGTCGCGCACGGCACCGCCGTTGACAAAGGCTGTATGCCCTGCCTTGATCACAAAGTCCATCGCCTCCATGTCGGCAGCAGGCATCTTGATCATATCCTTCGGATAGTGGGTGGATGGGATGATTAGCTCAGCATAGCCCTTGGATTCAACCTCCTTGTAGTTATCGTCAATCATCTTGTTGACATACTGATTGTAGAACTCGGTGATAACTTCGCCTGGCTTAGGCCCGTCGGCTGCCACGATGTCATCGTCTGTACAAGAAATTAGGGCTGTGGTGCCCGTCAGAAGCAGGCCTGCAAGCAACAGCCATAGATTTTCGTTAAATATTCTTTTCATACGAAATAAGTGTTATTTGTTGATGCTCAATGTGCCATTAGAGTTGATTGAGCCAATACCCGGCAGCTGACTTGAGGCTGCTGTCATACGAGGCTCTGGCCTGGAAGAGTAGCAGCGCATCTTTGATGTGAGCAGCTTTCTTCAGCTCTGCTGTCTTTTCAGCAGTCTGGTTGGAAGCGTTGCCCAGTTGGTACTGGAGGTACCAGAGTGCCTGAATGAACTCAGGAACATAGGTGTCGTCGAAGGTGCTGTCCTTCACGTCGAACTTGAAATTGGCACTGTTGGCACTGTCAATCTTGCGCCAGACAGCTGCCACGTCATCGATGGTGGGCGAGGCTTTGCCCTTCAGCTCTTCGGCAGCCTGAGGCCAGAAGATGGCAGCCCAGGCGACAGCCATGTCGGCCTTCCCCTTCTCGTCGAGGAAGCCGAGGATAGTCTCGACTTCATTGCTATAGGCCTCGGTATGCAGACGGGCACTCATGGACTTCAGGAAAGCATCGGTCACCTTGTAGTCCTGCAGTTCTTGGAAGAACCGTTTTGAGAAACCACCCTCGAATCCACTCTGCATGTTGTAGATGACATTATAGTTGTTGAGAGTTGCCAGCCAGTTGGTCAGTTGGCTGTTGCGCATGGCTTTTTCCATTCGGTCGGCGAAAGTGAACTCATATTTTGCCTTGAAGCGCAGGGCTCTCAGGATGGCACGAGGGTCGGTGCTCAACTTAAGCTCTGAGTCGAAGATCGTATTGATAATGCCCTCTCTGATATCGTGTAGACCGCCGTGATAGTCGATGATGTCGCCTGTCTTGCAGTCATAATAGAGACAGTTCATGGTGAAGTCGCGGGTGTAACTATCCTCCATCAGGTCGTTGCAGTAGGTCTCTCCCTGGAACTGACTCATAGGGATGCCGCCTTTTCCCTGGAGCGACTTGTCATAGCCCCAGATGGACATCATCGGTCCCATGTCAGTCGGCTCTTCACCCTCATGGGGAACCTTCACCACATAGTAGTTGCCGAAAGCATGGAGCTTGATACCCTCTGGGAACACTACCATGATCTGATCGGCGGTAGCGTCGGTGGAAAAGTCGATGTCGTGGGAAGGAACACCCATGATGGCATCGCGTACGGATCCTCCGTTAATATAGGCTCTGTAGCCTGCTGCCAACAGCCTCTCCATGTCTGCCTTGGCATTTGTGGATATCGAATTCAGGGAAAACTTGCTTTTGTCGTACAGCGTCGCCGGAATCACCAGCTCGGCATAGCTTTTTGTTTTCAGTTCCTCGTAGTTGGCATCGATAAGAGCATTGATGTCATTGGTAAAAAAGGGATACTCATGTTTCGGTATCGCCGGGGAGTCATCATCACTGTCATTGCATGAGGTAACAGCTAAATTGCTGAAGAGGATGGCAAACAGCATCCAGAATTGTAGTTTTTTCATTTCTCTAAATCAATTAATATTTTCGGGTGCAAAAATACAAAAAAAATATTGTTTTGCGTCTTTTAGGAAGAAAAATTTGGATAATTGCTGATAATATCTTAATTTTGCACACAAAAACACTTAAATAGAAATAAAACAAATGAAACAAATCCATCATTTCACGTTGATGTTGATGCTCCTCCTGAGTATGCTGTTTACTACTTGGTCGTGTGACAGCTCTTCTGATGATAGTGAAGAACTCAGACCTGAATCAGGTATATTCTCCAAGGCCATCAATAAGCTGATCGACGAAAACTATACCAAGGTGATGGCCGATGGGTATGCCGAGCTGATCATCCCGGCCAGTATGTACGACCAAAGCATTTATACCATAGCTGATGAACACAAGCGTGCCATGGATGCCATCTCGGCAGCAGGTTATGTGACCTATGTCAACGGCGGTGCCGTACGTGATGGTATTCTCGGAACACCGCTTCACGACGTCGACTTCTCCACCGACGCCACGCCCGAGCAGATGAAGGCTGTGGCTATCCCTGGTGCCGAGGTCGTCATCGTCACCACTGGCGGCGGCAATATTGCCCAGGCCAAGCACAGCAGCGGCGAGGTGACCGACATGGTGCCCATCCGTGGCATCAGTCCACAGCTGGCAGGTAAGCCCACCGTGCCAAAGAATGCTACTTTCGGCACTTATAGTAAGCGCCTGCTCGATGATACCTACGGCCGCGACCTGACCATCAACTCCATCTATTATGACTATAAGACTGGCGATCTCATTGACTATCATGGCGGTTTGCACGACCTGCGCGACCACATCATCCGTACGGTCTATGATCCCGACGTGATGTTTCCCGTCAATGCCTCGGCGCTGATCCGTACCGTGCGCTTTGCTGCCCGTTATGGCTTTGACATCGACGAGACTACAGCAAAAGCTATCGAGAAGCACATGCACTGTTGCGATGAACTGAGTCCCAGTCTTGACAACTTCTATGTGACGAAGGGCTTCACCGACGGCTGTGGCAAGCGTACGTATCAATATTACTTGAAGTACGGCATCCTCGATCACTTTGCCCTGATGCTGAAAAACTATTTGCGTACCCAGCGCTATGAGGACTACCTCTTCCCGGCATTGGACTATCTCGACGAGGAGCATAACGGCAAGATCTCCGTGGCGATAGCAACCCTCTTCCTGCCCTGTATTGAAGACAACCTCGGCACTTTGGAGCCGACTCAGGCTAATATCACGGCTTTGTGGGACAAGCTGGAAACGGAGAGCAAGCAGAAAGATCACTTTGAAATGGATGACTTCTCCGGTACCAAGACCGAGACGATGACTATCTGGTATCTTTATAAGCAGATGACGAATGACACCACCCTCGCAGATACCGAGAAAACAAAGACAGTGAAGGCCAATGCGCTCTATGGTTCGGCCCGCCTCCTGCTTAATGCCTGTGCGAAGACGAACACGTCGCTGAACAAATACGTGGAGTCCTGGGGAAAATAACATTTTATAATAATGAAACATCATAATTGGATATTGGCCTTGTTGCTGGTGGGCGGGATGACCGCAGAAGCGCAGATCCAGCGCTCGGATGCCTTCCGTGCCAAGTATGAACTGAAAGAGGTGGTGGTGATGAGCCGTCATAATATCCGTTCGCCGCTGTCATCAGGCGGTGCTGCCTATCAGCGGGTGACACCCCACGAGTGGTTCAAGTGGTCGTCACCGGGCAGTCAGCTGTCGCTGCGCGGCGGTGTGCTTGAGACGGAGATGGGACAGTTCTTCCGCAAATGGGTGGTCGGTGAGGGCCTGCTGCCTGACAATTACCGTCCTGAGGGTGAGGAGGTGCTCTTCTATGCCAACTCGCGTCAGCGCACATTTGCCACTGCCAAGTATTTCTCAGCAGGATTCCTGCCCTTTGCCAACGTGGAGATCACGCATAAGTATGAGGAGGACAAGATGGATCCCGTCTTCACGCCCCAGTTCACCAAGATGAACGGTGCCTACCGCCAGAAGATCCTCGATGAGATGCAGACATTGCATGGCGGTCCGCAGGCATGGATGGAGTCTGTTCAGCCTGCGCTGACACTGATGGAGCAGGTGCTCGATATGGCCAGCTCACCAGCGGCACTGCAGGGCGATACGACGCATTTCACCTTCGATGACACAGCCTTCATACTGGAAAAGGGCGACGAACCGAAGATGACAGGTCACTATACGCTGGCCAACAGCGTGGCAGACGCACTGGTGCTGCAGTGCTATGAGACAGAGAACATGTCGGCCTTCGGTCATGAACTGACTATAGATCAGTGGCGTGCCATCTGCGGTGTGAAGGAAGTCTACGATGCTTTACTCTTCACCACCCATGCTGCCGCTGTCAACCTGGCTTATCCGTTGGTGAGCCGCATCCGCGAGGAACTACAGCGGAATGACCGTAAGTTCATGTTCCTCTGCGGTCACGACTCTAACCTGGCCAGCATCGGCGCAGCCCTTGGCTTTGTATTCCCGGAGACCGAGCAGGCCCTTGAACTGCATACGCCTATCGGCTCGAAACTCGTATTTGAGAAATGGAGTGACGGCACTGATACATACGTCGCCGTGAACCTGGTCTATCAGGCTCTGAGCCAGCTCCAGGGACGTAGCCTTCTGTCTGTGGAAGTACCGCCAATGGTGAAGTCCGTAGCTATTGAGGGTCTGACGGCCAATAGTGACGGCCTCTATCGCCTGGCCGACGTCGATGCCCGTATGGCAGAGACCATGGGCGAGTATGAGGGTCTCAGCGACGAACCGACCTCGGTGTCGGCAGCCCGTGTCGTACCCCTCGGTACAGTCCGTTCCTATACGCTCAACGGCATGGAGGCTCCCGACAGTGCGCGTGGCATTGTGATAGAAAACGGCCGGAAACGGCTGCGTAGATAGTCGCCCTGCGACAAATTCTGCAGAGGTCTTCGTGATTTGTCGTGGGAAGCGGCATGATGTCGTAAGAAAACGGGTCGAAAAGCGGTGAAATATTTGTATCGTACTGGGAAAAGCCCTACCTTTGCAGCAGATTCAAACAATTAAAAATTAAAAGTTATGGCATTAATAGCAGCATTAGAATTCGGCGACAACAACATCGGACGCTACACCAAGCAGTATCTGCTGTCCGATTGCCACTTTGTGTTTGACCGCCCTTACAACAGCTTCAGTCCGGAACGCCCGGCCCGTTGCGAGCGTCTGGAGGTGGTTGTCATAGCCCCGGGCAAACAGGATCTCGGCCTCTTCCAGTGGTTTTCATCCCAGGATGTCAGGGAGGGGCGTATCGCTATCAGTCTGGTCGGCGACGCCATGCAGAACGAATCCGACCCCCAGGTGATCTACTTCGAGAGTGCGAAGTGCCTCTCGCTCTCTGAGATGTACGACATTGACAACTCGCGCCGCAGGCTCATCAAACTGGCCATTGTAGCCGAGTCGATAGAAATAGAGGATGTATCATTAAAAAGCATGTAGGCTATGGCAACATTATATTCCAATGAGCTGAAAGCGGTGGTTGTGATGGAGAACTTCCTTGAGAATCCCATGAATGTGATGAAGGAGAACTGTATGACCATACAGCACTTCAACTACGAGTGTGTCCATAGGCGCAACGACTCTGACGAAATCTACGGTGCCATTGAGCCCGTGATCCTGGAGTTCACCGTGCGTGCCAACTCTCCGCGACAGGCCAAGGCCTTCTACCAGGAGATCATTTCAAATGAGCACAGCAACTTCTCGTTCCTCTTTAACGTGACTTACAACCAGTACCAGCGTCTGAGCACCTATGAAGACGGCATGGTGGTCAACGGCTACATTGTCTACATCGAGGAGGACTATTCGAGCCTCGCCAGTTCCAATGGCAACAACTCTCAAATCGAACTCCGTGTCAAGATCCTTACCCGCTCGGTAACCTATTTAGGCACTGACAGCAATTATCAAAGTACATTCATTAAGTAATTATAGAAAGATGGCAAGACTAAGATTAACATTGCATGGCATTAGTTGCTATGAAAATGGCGAAGCGAACGACCTGAAACCGGCTGATCTTTCGGTTTCTACCGAGTCGGATACCGCATCGACCTTCTTCCAGGTTGACGGTTCGAAATACGGCTATACGCTGACGCTGACAGACTTCAGTTTCAAGAAGAAGATGTATCAGCCGACGGAAATCCAGGCAGAGATCCAGCTGACGATGTCGGCCGGCAATACTGCCACGTTTATAGCGATTGGCAAGAAGGCACTCGTCGACCTGTTCAAGTCGAAGAAGGTGACGCTTGAGGAGATAACCCCCAAATCGTCTGAAAAAGATGATGAAGTGAAATTTACCATTGGTGATGATTTCTATGTCGATGAGGTGCTGCCGCGCTTCAAGCCTACCTCGATGTTTGTGAAGCTGAAGATATACAGCCTTGACCACCTGATGACACTCCAGCACTACAGCCGCTCTTTCGTGTCGAAGAAACTCTTTGGCGAGATTTTAAGTGGTAGCCTCAAAAACTATACTCTGCCTTACGATAAGGACAACTGTCTGACGGCGGAGTATACAAGCGCGAAGCATCTGTTCTATGAAGTGACTGAGAAAAATGAGAAAGTCGCGAGGGAGCATATCTTCCCGTATCTGGTACAGTACAATGAGAGCTTTTACGATTTCATGGCCCGCACGGCGAACCGATGGGGTGAGTTCATGTACTATGAGGATGGCAGCCTGCAATTCGGTTATACTAATGTGGTTGTTAAGGATGTCACTACTCCTACAGCAGACAATAAGGTAGAATACAGCAATATCACCTATGTCGATCTCGACAGCAAGAGCGATAATGTGCCCGATAATCAGCTGTATAATTGTGAAGGCTCTGAAGAGAAAAATTTTCAGGACGACACATTGAGAAAGAGTCCGAACAGTGTGGATGGTATCTTGTTCAGTCCTGGCAGTAAGGGCGACAAGGTGGCGATGAAGGAGATCTCTTCTTTGTTGAAGAATGAAAAAAATCTGCCTACCTTCCTGGCCAACAGGCTGTTTGACAATACCTACTCCCTCTACGAAAAGAAACTTGGGGTCATCAAGGATAACAGAGATTTCGATGAAACGTATTTCCCGGATAAAGACAAACCGGCATCAGATGACCACTACGGCATATACGATTTTGGCTCAGACGGCAAGGAAGACAAAGATGACGGCTACAATTTGTTCTCGGAGATCAATTCAACGTATGGAGCCAAGATGTATGCCGGCATTCTGAAAAAAGAGTTCAAAGCAGCCAAGGATGCTGTCTGCATCGACTACAACACTACTTGTCCCCACCTGAAACTCGGCGATGTCATCGAGGTATACGGTGATGACTATATTGTCGTGGAAATCTCAACCGACATTGATGAGAATCTGTTATATAAGGTAAATGCCAGGACGGAAACTGTCACTCGGGTTGTTTCCGCATCAGCCTTGGTATTCCAGGTGATTGCTATCCGGAAAGTTGATGACGAACTGTTCTATCCGACGGTCATTCCTGCCGGCCATGTGCGTTATGCTTCTCCGCAGATAGGTACCATCACCAGTGCCGATGATCCAGAAGGCAAGAATCGTGTCAGGGTGATGATAGAATCCTGGCAGACGATTGAATACAAGGATAAGAAGAAAAAGAAGGGTATTACGGACCAGGCCATCAAGGATTCTTCGCCTTGGCTCACTTTTGCGACGGCAGCCTCTGGTACACCAGTTGTCGGAAAGCATTATCAGGGCAACAAGGTGCTGGTAGGCTATGTCGACGGTAATATCGAGCGCCCCTACGTGTTAGGCGGCCTGGCCTCGAAGGGTGACTGGGCTGATCACGTGCAGAAGACGCCGGGCGGTCATGAGTTTACCATGTATGATGATGCGGAAGGTATCAAGAACTTCCTGACCAACATGTTCATGCCTTCCCTGGGCACTTATACGCCGGCATTATCGCTGATTCCAGGGTTTAGTAATTTTAAGGATTGGATTCTGAAGCCGTCAACAGGAGACAAGAACAATATCGCACTCGGCGGAGGATTTGAGATTTGCGACAAGTACGGCATCTACAAGATCAGCGGCTCTACCGACTGGCGCAGTGTGCAAATAGCCTCTCCCTGGGGCAGTGTAGACCTCAATGCCTTTACTGGCATCTCCATCTCGGCTCCCAACGGCGACATCGAGATAAAAGGCAAGAACGTCTCCATCGAGGCCGGGAATAACCTGAGTATCACCTCTGGTACGAATGTGAAGTATAAGCTGTTGGGTGAGACGCTCGACAAGAGTGCCGGCACTATTGCCTCTTCTTTCGTCGGGAACATGACTGCGGCAATCACAAAGAAACTCCTTCAGAAGACCATCAACGTCATTGACCTGTCAATCGTCAGGAACGTGCTCGACATCTTCTTCCGTCCTTCAGAGGGGGCACTGCGCATCAAGTCGAACAGATACCTGATGCTGGAGTCGGGCAAGGGCGGATGTGACTATCCCGCAGATGCCTACAAGGATGAAAAGACCATTCAGAAACTCTTCAAGAAGCAGGAAAAGTCTAATTTCCGTCCTGGCTTGAAGTTGTCTTCCGCTGTCGTGGAAATGATTGGCAAGGTGAATGTCGTGGGTAATAAGATCGACGCAGACTATCGCGCTGCCTATAACAAGTGTGTCGATCTACGTAAGGAATTTGATGAAGCGTATAAGTCTGCCGTGAGATGGTCGGATGACTATAATTCAAATAAGCCTGAAGAAAGTCCGAAGATTTGTAAGACTTACGATGACTTGAAGAGAAAACTGTGGACTATGACTGTTGAACCTGTCAAATTGGCCGACTTGGAGTTTAAGGAAAATTACAAGCTTGAAAAGGCTGATATCAAACCGAATGCTATTATATATTATTGTTCTACTCTTAATAATGCAATCTATGTATCCGATGATAAAATGAGAGAGGCTATAGTGAGCTTACGAACGGCTTCCAAGGATAAACTTCTGAAGCTTGCTCTCAAACTTCAAAAAGCAATTTCCGATTTCTTGAAGTTAATTGATGATTCAAGGATGGACATAGAAACTCAGTTCGGCTGGTGGAAGGACCGCAATATACCAGAGGACTTCAAGAAAGCTCTTGTGACTGCCTTTGATAAAGAAAAGCTGGGTGATACATTCTTCTACAAGGAGATAGCAGAAGATAAAAAAGAATTGACTGCCAGTTATAGACCGAATGCTTTGAAAACGGAGAGGATTATTTTAAAACGTAAGGCTGCCATCGTGCTGCTTACAGAAATGGGCTTTAAAGATGAGTGGCGTATTGGATTACGCGACTATAGTCATCCCGTGGATGCTGGGAATGTTGTAGCTCCGCAGGCAGGTGCTAACGGTATTCCTAGACTACCGGCAGCGCCAGCTCCTGTAGTGCCGACACTTACAGAAGTGCCACTTAAGACTACAGAAGCAGATCTGGTCGATGACATATACTGGGCAAATTATCTCCAGACTCTCGAAGCGGTGCCACAAATGTCTCCAGTACAAAGCTTGGCATTCAAAGAGGCCCAGAAGGCTTTCAATAATCTGAAGGATAGTGTGTCTATCCATTCGAATATCGTGGAGAACCTCTCCTGGGGTAATGCTAAGAAAGGTGCTATCCTCTTCTCGTCGGATGAGAATGTATATCAGCTGAAAAATGCTATTGACCCTATCGCAGTCGTAGGCAAGGAGAATTTGTCTGTATTTGACGATAAGGAGGCTAATGGTCCTGTTAGTTCATTCCTTAAAGCAATGCGTGATAAGTTGAATAGTTTTGATTAGATTAAATTAATGTGCCATGGGATATATATATGATGACTGGAAGAAACTGTTAGAGGACTTCCAACAGTGTGTAGAGAAAGATCTGGAAGAGATACACCGGCAGAAGGCAGAGGTGCAGCAGATCAAGAGTGATATCTTCAATAAGATGGGCGAGGGCCTCTTCTACCGCGATGATACCCGTATCGTTATCTCTGCTCCGGAAATTGTGATCGGTAATGTTGACAAGAGCGGCGACTTGCAGGGCTTCGGGCGTGTCATCGTCAAGGGCGAAGAGATTTCACAAGAAGGCGTGGGGCGGCACGGAAAGGTGGTTACCCGTGCCTCAAGCATCAGGCAGGTGGCTGTCGATCCAGGCATAGACGGACAGGAAAATGTGGTATGTGACACTTCTGAGATCGTATCTCAGGCTACGGACATCGTGCTCCACAGCAGCGATGCCAAGGATGCCTTCTCACAGGCTCCACTCCTGGCTGGTAAGGGGGGCCTGCGGATACATGCTGACAATAGTCTGCACTTGGAGGCTGCCATTTCCGCTGACGGACGCAAACAGACTATCGAGGATGAGGTGAAGAGCCTGACCACTCAGGCTGGTGACCTGAAGAAACTGATGGATGGACAGAAAAAGTCGCTCGACGGATTCTTCAAGCAAATGTCAGCCTTACTGGAAGCAGAGGAGAAACTTAATGTTGATACTGCTTTCTGCTCAAGATCTTCCTTGAAGGATATCGACGACTTGCATGTGCAGATGGATCTCGTTATGCCTGCATTGTATCGTACCACAGCCGAATATATCCACACTGTCTCGCTGCTGGCCGAAGTGAACCGTAAGAAGAAGGCACTTGAAACCGAGAAGGGCGAGATTAAGACGGGCGACGACTTTAAGAAGAATACCACGGGAGCCTCAATGGAGATTAAGGCCGAGACGATCCGGATGGCAACGGAAGACGGTGACGGCAACCTGCATACGAACATAGAGGCTGGCGTGAGCTTCCAGGCACCGCGCTTCGGCGTAAGTTTGTCCGACGGTGCAGGTAGGCTGGTGGAAGATGGCGGCTTTTCTGTAACAGCACATAATATCCAACTTTCCACCTGCTCAATCTCTGAGGATGGTAAGGAATATCCCGTGGTTGGAAAGGTCGATATTCATTCGAAGGAGATTAATATGGAGGCTATCGACTATCAGGGCGATGACAAGGGTATCAAGGAAAAGGAACTGACGAAGGACAGTAAGATCACCCTGACGGCCAAGACCGTCGAGGTGGCAACGACCAACCCGAAGGATATAGAGCGTGACGACAAGGGTCAGATTACAAAGGGTGAGTACACCGCTGAAGGCGATGTCATCTTCAGGTCGAAGAACTTCACCGTGGAGAGTCTCGACTATGAGGTGAAGGACAGCCAGTTGGCAACGAAGGCCCTGACCAAGGACGGTAAGGTGTCGATACGTGCCGAGAAGACGGATGTACTTGCCGCTGACGCCGAAGGCAAGGCAACAGGCAGCATCTCGATGAATGCGAAGGCCGTTGCCGTGAAGTCGATGGACGTTGACAAGGAAAAGCTGACCGACTCAGCCCTGGCCGCCGGCAGCACGATGACGGTTGTCTCTGAGAAACTGTTCGTCGGTGCCCAGTCGAAGGACGTGAAGTCGAAGAAGGTTCAGGTGGTATCCGAAGAGGTGGGCGCGTTTGCCGACAAGACGCTTGAGATCCAGCAGGGCGACGGCAAGGCCGTGGTGCAGCTCGACGGCGGCAATGCTGCTGTGGGCGGCAGCAAGACAGAAGTTTACGGAGCCACCACCATCAACGGCAAGACCGAGGTGAAGGACGAACTGAAGGCTCCGAAGGCCACGATAGACAATCTGGAGGCGAAGTCGTCGTTCAAGTCTCAGAACATCAGCGACGGTATCGCCGTGCCCGGCGCTGCCGGAGGCGGCAGCCTGAGTGCGAAGCTGAAGACGGAGGACGCTCCGAAGAGTGAGTAAGTTAAAAGGGTAAAAAGGTAAAAAAGGAAAAGGTAAAAAGATATGAGAAGAAATATAATAAGAGAGTTTGAAGAGCTGGCTGAAGCCCTCAGTAACTATAGCCTGATGCTTGCCTATAATCTTCAGAACCTGTGTGTAAAGGCCGAGGAGGCATCGCTTATACCTATTAAGGTTATGGTGGAGGGTGAGATGCAGAATCTGGAGAAGTGTACCGTCATCGGCAAGAAAGATGACTACAGCTTTATGATATTTCCCAAGTTTGATGAGGATATGCCGGCTGTTGTCAAGGGTATTATGGACGTTCATCCTGAGTTTAAGCTTGAAGAAGAGTCGATGAAGGTTGATTCGCTGGATGAAAATGGCAACCCGACGGAGGTAGATGCCCGCTATGTCCTGGTGACGATGCCAGAGGTGAATGATGATCGCTACGACTTGCTTAAGCAAGCTACAAAGTACTATTACGAGTCTAGTAAGAGCCAGATGGAAATTGCCAATGGCAAGGCTGACATCAGACTGGCAGAGCTTACTGTAGGTGAGACGGAAGAGAACATGAAGTTGATTAAGGCTGAGCGTGACCGGGTGAACAAACAGTGGAACGACCATCGCGACGGCCTCTACAACGATAAACTGAAAGAGATAGAGGAAGCCCACAACAAGTGGCTGGCCGAGGATGCTGAGCGAAAAAGACGGCAGCAGGAGGCTGAGGATGCCCGTGGAGACAGCGTGACAAAATCCATGCGTATGGATGCTGGTAAGAAGTAAATAATGATAAAATTTGAGAGGTATGAATAAGTATTTTGTTCCAGGAGTATTGCTTGTATTGGCATGCATGGCAATCACAAGCTGTCATAAGACGGACCTTTATGACGAAAACAGAACTGAGAAGGATGCCAGGGAGATCTACAGGGCTAACTTCCTGAAGTATGTAGGCGGCTATATTAATAATAAGGTGGACTGGGGCTTCGGGGCCAAAGCTGCCTCGAGGGCACAGACGAGAGCCAAGGATGCCGTTATCGTGCTCAACACAGGCTATGGCACCATCTATGATAAAGCCTTTATGGATATCGCCATGAAATACTTTCCCGAAGATGAGAATCGGAAGTCTATGACGCCTGTCAGCAATATTACACACTGGGAGTTCCATCAGAATGCCGAATGGGCCAACATCCATCTGATCTGCTCCAATACATCGTCTAATGACGAGGTGGGTATCTACTATTATGATCCTGCCACCGAGACGCCCGAGCAGGCTAAGAAGTTCACGCTCATAGAGAACATTCAGAAAGGGCTCGATTCCTACTATAAGCAGGAAGTGGTGAAGGAGCAATTTGAAAGTGCTTCTACTACAGGTGGCTTCTGGGTTTGGAAAAATGGCGTGACGCGTATAGAGTGCAATGCTTTCAACGAAGAGATGGATCCCTCGTACTATTTCGGGCTCTATGTAAAGAACCTTGATACGGGCAAGACCTACTATACCAATGCCAACCTGAATGAGAAGTATGCGAATCTGGCAGCCCTCGTCGGGCATGATAATGATGCCTTCTCAAAAGAGATAGAGAATTGCTATGTGTTCGGCTTGAGTGATGATGACGTGCCGGGGTGTGAGCTTATTTTCGCAATTAAGAAGCGCCCGGTATTCCCATTGGTAGTGATTCCGGAGAAGAAGGAAGAACCAACACCTCCGGAACCTGAACCCGAACCAGAGTGGCATCGTATCATTGCCGAGGATTTGAACGTGCATGATGTCGATCTGGATGGTGAGCATGACGACACAGACTTTGACTTCAATGATATCGTACTCGATGTGGCACTGGTCGACGGTGGCGCAAAGTGTATCCTCCAGGCTGCGGGCGCAACCTTGAAGATCCGTATCAACGGCGACGATAATCTGGAGGTGCACAAACTCTTCGGGGTGGGGGAGAAGGATATGGTAAACACCAAGAAAGGTCCGACTAAATCGCCTGTAGAGTTTGACCTGCAAGGTTCCTTCGCCTCTATCGATAAGATTAAAATCGAGGTGTATCGCCAGAACCGCTGGATGGAGCTGACCGCACCAAAGGGCGATGCTGCCAGTAAGATAGCCGTAGCTAAGGACTTTGAATGGCCCGACGAGCGTCAGAGCCTGAAGGCGAAGTATCCTAACTTCCTGAAATATGTGCAGGATCCAGAAAAATACGCTAAATGGTGGAATGAAGTTGTGAAGTAAGGAGACATGACTGGTCAATTGAATAGTCAATATAAAGGCAGAATGCTGTTGTCGGGACTGGTTCTTGGCAGCAGCTTGGCCTTTGTATCCTGCTCTACGGATGGCGGCGATGCCATCGACCCGGATCAGCTTCAGAAAAGTATCGTCATCCTTTATGAGAATGACGTACATTGCGACATCGATGCTTATACGAAAATTGCAGGTTTCCGCGATGCGATAGCCCAGAGCGATACGGCCTGGGCCGGTGCTGTCAGTTGCGGTGACTACCTGTCGGGTGGCGTCTGCGGTGCTATGTCGAAAGGAAAGTATATCATCGACATCATGCGCAATGTGGGCTATACTGCCATCACACTGGGTAACCATGAGTTCGACTTCGGAACCCCAAGAATGATGGAATTGCTGCAGGGATTCACCTCACCTGTGGTCTGCGCTAATTTCTTTGAATATGGTGCAACGGCCCCTATCTATACATCCTATGTTATTAGGAGCTTCGGACAGAAGAAAGTTGCCTTCGTCGGCGTATGTACACCGGAGACGATGCGCTCAGAGGCCTACGCTTTCTTCGACGAGAATGGCAAACAGCTCTACGACATGAAAACTGCCGAGGTGTACAGTCTCGTACAGCAGGCTGTGGACAAAGCCCGTGGCGAAGGTGCCGACTACGTGGTGGTGCTCTCTCATCTAGGCGAGCAGTTGAAAGAAACAAAAATCTATTCGCATGGTCTGGTGGCTGCTACGAGTGGCATCGATGTGCTGCTCGACGGGCATTCTCATGCCGTCATCGAGCATGACTTCGTGAAAAACAAGGATGGCAAGGAGATTATCGTAAGCCAGACTGGAACAAAGTTCCAGAATATCGGCAAACTGCTGATAACTAAAGATGGACATATCTCAACGACGCTGATTCCAACAGCAGAGCTTAGTTATACGAACAGGCAGGTGACTGCCACTATTGACAGCGTGAAGACGCTGATGGCAGAGGTGACTGCCCGCAAGGTGGCTACTACCGCCTACGACCTGACCATAAACGGTGCAGACGGTAAGCGGCTTGTGCGCAGCGGGGAGACGAACCTCGGGAATCTGGTTTCTGACGCATTCCGCGTGATATTGGATACGGACATGGGACTGGTGAACGGTGGCGGCATCCGCAATTCAATTCCTGCAGGTGATATCACCTTTGGGCAGGTGTTTGATGTGCTCAGCTTCGATCAGCCTCTTTGCAGGATTGAGGCTACGGGTAAGCAGATACTTGCCATGTTGCAGAGATGTACGGCCAAGTGTCCTGAGGAGGACGGCAGTTTCCCGCAGATGTCGGGCATCAGGTTTACCGTCCATACGAAAAGCCACACCGTGAGCGATGTGACGGTGCTCGACCCCACAACAGGAGAATATAAGCCTATTGATGAGTCGAAGACCTACACCATTTGCACACCAGACTACTATGCCAGTGGCGGCTTTTATAGCACGCTTAAGGACTGTAAGCAGCTTTCCAACGGGCCGATGGTGGATCGTGACTGTGTGGTGGCGTATCTGGAGAAAACCCTTGGCGGCACGACAGGGACTGCCTATGAGAAGCCGCAGGGACGTGTGACGATTGTGAACGATTAATGAAGGATTATATAATCAAACAATGGAAAAAGTGCTAAACATGAAATTTTGGAGCTGGTCGCTTCTGCTGGGGCTGCTCCTGACGGGCTCTACCACCTTTGTATCGTGCTCGAGTGAAGACGAAAAACGCGAGCTTTCAGAGTGGGAACTTGTACTTAAGGCCTATATCAACGAAGCCGATGAGCGCGTAAACGTGAGCGATGAGGAGCGGGCAAAAACCTATGCGCCCTTTGTAGAATGGCGTGCCGACAATCCGGATAGTGACGAACCGCTTTTTAATTTGCGTTTTACGACCAATGCGTTCGACCATCAGTCGGAGAATGCCCTGGAACTGCCGGACCCTAACTACGAGCCCTCACGAGACGGACTTGACAACCTGAAACTCTCAGGGAGCGCCCGCCCCAACAAGAAACAGTTGACTGCATTGGCTGCGACCCTCAAGGAGAAGGCTGGCAATCTGCCTGTATATGTTGTTGACCTGCGAGCTGAGATGCATGCTCTCATCAATGGTCACCACCTGTCGCAGTATGGCTTCCGGAACTGGGCTACCATCGGTATGACGAGAGACAGGATCATCAAGGAGGAAAAAGAGCTCGTAGCATCGGTGAAGGGACAGAAGTTTGTCTATGCCAAGATTGGCTCTTCAACCCATTATGAGCCTGCTAATCCAAAAGAAGAAGTGGCGACGGAGGCCATGACGGAGGAGGAGGCCGTGAAAGCCCTGGGGCTGAACTACTATCGTCTGACGGCACTGGACCATGTGTTTCAGGACGATGAAACGCTCGACAACTTCTTTGAGTTCTATAAGTCCTTGCCGCCCTCTGGTGCCTGGCTGCATTTCCATTGCCAGGCCGGACGTGGTCGCACTACATTCTTCATGTGCCTGGTTGACATGCTGATGAATCCTCAGGTCAGCCTGAAGGATATCCTGTATCGCCAGGCCTTGATAGGCGGTACAAGTATGTATAATGACGGCTCTAATCAGACCGGAGATCAGGCCTGGCGGCAGTCTCTGTTCAAGGAGATCAGTGTGATGGTGCCCATTGTCTATGAGTATGTTCAGGAGAACAAGGACAATGGTTACAGCGTCACTTGGTCGCAGTGGGAGAACAAGAAATATGGTTATTTGATTAATTGGGCAGATTTCTGATGAAGAAGTATTCAATCTTGCTTATTGTGGTAGCTGCCGTCATCATTGAGGTGATAGGTGGAATACAGTATTTCATGGCGCGCAATGGTGTAGAAAAGGAATTGCTGGTCAAGGCTGAGCGCGATATGGCCGAAAGTCAGCGCGTGGCAGCGGCAAAGGCTGAAGTGGAAACGGTTGTACGCAATCTTCTGCCTGCCGTTCAGAGCTCAGTCCAGAATCCTGAAGGCTTCCGTACGCTGATGGCCCGGCTTGTGAATACCAATCCGAATATCGTAGGTGCAGGTGTGGCCTTTAAGCCTAACTATTTTGGTGACAGGTCTAATGCCCAGGGACTGTATGCTCCCTACGCCTTTGACGACCGGCCGGAAGATGAACTGACGGCTGTCAGGAAGAGTACGCCTAACGTGCATTATGACGTGCTGGGCTTTGACTATACTGAACGGGAATGGTATCAGAAGCCGATGGCCGACGGTAGCAGCCTGTGGACGCAGCCTTATGTTGACAAGGGGGGAACACATATCCTGATGTGTACTTATGTGATGCCGGTGAAAGTGAAGAGCCAGATTGTCGGCGTGTTCTTTGCCGATGTGCCGCTGAAGGATGTCAGCCTGCTTTCGCAGAGCCTTCATTCGGGTATCGGGCATAGCGGTCTCATTATGGTAGTGGTTCAGCTGATCAGCATGCTGCTTCTGATGTTTATCATCTGGCGTGCCGTCAAGGCTTCGCGCCGCTACAAGGAGGAACACTTGGATTCGGAGAAGGAACAGCTGCTGGAGCAGCTTAATAAACTGCGTGAAGTAAACCATCGGCTGACGGAACGAAATCTGGAAATGGGGGAAAAAATTGCCACCTTGCAGCGGCGTATCAATGCAGGACCTCAGCAGAGCGACCAGCACTGGTTCGGCTAAGGATGGGACGAACTCTAAATTTAGTTTCAGATGAGCGAAAAGGAAATCAAACAGTTGCAGCAGGAGAATGCCGCACTGAGGCAGGAAGTGACAAACCTGAAAGAAGAGCTGATACGACTTGTCAGCAGGAATCTGGATTTGTCTGAACGGTTGGAGGAGGATGTGGAACTGCGCCGTCGGGTAGAGGTGGCCCGTGAGTTACTCGATGGTAATATCGAGCGGCAGCGTAATGCCGACCTACAGGACGACGGACAGCTGCTGGCGATGATAGAGCTCAAGATAGAGGCAGACCGCTCTGTCTTGACCCCTGACTTCGATGCCACGGCGTTGGCCCGGTTGCTTGGAGTGAGCAAGGAGCGCCTGAACCGGCTGTTCCGCCACCAAAGCATTCACAGGACTCCCGAGGCCTATATAGACAATCTGAGGGTGCTGACTGCCTTGCGACTGCTCAGGGAACATCCGCAGTGGACGATAGCCACCATCTCAGAGGAAGCAGGCTTCGGCAATGTGCGCACGCTGCAGCGGCGTATCCAGGATGTCATAGGTATGAGTCCGGTGGAATATAGGCTCATGCTTACACGTGATTTAAATAATTAATGGAACAATAATAAGTGAAATGAAAAAGATTATTGTTTTTTTGTTTATGTTACTGGCAGCGACGAGTGTTAAGGCACAAGTGATGAAATCTGCCGATTTGGAAAAGTATGCCAAGGAGCGCTATGGGGATAAATGGCTTGAAGCCGCCAAGAATCTGGCAGGCGGATTGACACTTGACAAGAATGAGTCGCTGACTTATCAGCAGGTGATTGAGGCACCAGGCAAGTCCAAGCAACAACTCTATGTCGCCCTGAACTACTGGGTTACGGCAACGTTTAAGGACCATCAGGCTATAACGCTCAACGACAAGGATGCCGGTTGCATCATCATATCTTCGACCATCAGGAATATAGCAGAACATATGGGTACTCTCAACAAGTATTCTGTCAGTATTACGCCCGTCATTCGCTTTGACATCAAGGAAGGGCGTGTCAGAGTGACCTATACGGTGCAGACGTATGATGTGCTGGCCGACGTCAGCGGTGGCTGGCTGAGCCTGACGGATGATGCCAAAAAGACCTACGGCGATTCTAAGCGTAAGGCCGACGACAAGACCAACGCCAACCTTTGGGATGAACAGTGGGAAATAGCCAGGCACTATCCCTTTGTGGAGAAAGACAGCCGGAAACGGACCTGTGCCAAGGCGCTCGTGATGGCCCATGCCTACTCCAATGCCATCATCGATAAGGTCGACGAGGCTCTTAAGAATGGTATCGTGGGTAATGACGATGATGAATGGTAAGCGGACTAAGGAGAAATTAGGTAACACCGTATGTTAATTATAATTAAATGTAGACCTTCGTCGGTTTAATAAATAGTCAAAATCAAAAATAATTAGTAATTTTGTAGCATTAAACTAATATTGACTCAAAATGAAGGAAAATCTTAAAGCAATTGCCAATTCTTATGCTGAGGAGTATTGTAGTGATGCCATCTATCCTGCTCATTTGTTCAAGGCTGTCCTGCACAAGGAAATCGGACTCGTACATTTTATAGAGTCTGATCTCGATAAGGACTATTATTATCTGCAGGATTGGGCTGACGTACAGATGCAGCTGTCGCCACGTGCCGTCCGTCCGATGCGTGACCTTGAGTATAGTGACGAGTCTGTGGCAGTACTCGAAGAAGCAGAGAATTATAAGGTGAAGTTCGATCTTGAGGAGACCACAGAGGTTTGTGTGCTGGCAGCCTTGGTGACTCCAGGCGTAGGCTTCTCTTTCGACCAGTTGAAGACATTGCCCCTGACCCCATCTGACATTAGTGCAAAGATGGGTGGTGGAGTCAACGTAGAGGCACCTTATATGGAAGGGGCTGAGTTGACTAAGAAAACAGCAGCTGCCAGTGGTAAGGGCTGCTTGGCGAAATACTGCGTTGACAAGACTGCGGTGGCTCGTGCCGGCAATCTCGACAATGTCATCGGTTTCGAGAAGGAAATAGCTATCATTTATGAGATCCTCGGCCGTAAGACAAAAGCCAATCTGCTGATTACTGGCGAGGCTGGTGTCGGTAAGACGGCACTCGTGAATGGTTTCGTCCGGGAACTGGCTGCTGATCATGTCCCGGGATTCCTCAGTGGGGCAGTGGCCTACGAACTGGATACCGCTGCCCTCGGCGGCGACGCCCAGTACAAGGGTGAGGTAGAGGATCGCTTCAAGAATGTCATCAATGAGGTGGAGGCACTGCCGAATGCCGTGCTGATTATCGAGTCGATCGACAAGCTCTTCGACAAGCAGGGGGCTCTCTTCGGTGCTTCTGCCATCCTGAAAAATGAGTTGAGCAAAGGCCGTCTCCAGTTGTTGGCAACATCAAGCATCGATGGCTATACGAAGAATATCGAAACCGATAAGGAAATGGTCTCTAAGCTGGAGAAAATTACTGTGGAGGAGCCGACAGCCGATTTGGCACTCCGCATCCTGAAAGGCGCTATCCCGGCCTATGAGGAATATCACGGTCTGACTTGCGACGAGACGGTGATGAGCGATGCCATCCGTCTGGCAAAGCGCTATCTGACTGAGAAATCGCTGCCCGATTCTGCCTTCGACCTTATCGACCGTACGATGGCCCAGGTGAAGACAATGAACGATCTGACGGGCAGTATTATTCAGGGGCTGCGTGAGAAACTCGATGCCATCAAGGCCAGTGCCGAAGGTAAGGATGCAGCTGACGAGGGCTTGATGAAGGAGCTCGACTGGCTTAACTATGAACTGTTTAACAAGGTCAGCTGTATTCTGTTGGCAGGTGTTGATAGTGATACTGACTTCAGCAAGATAGCTACGATCAGCGAGCGTATGGAATTCCTTGCTGGTGTGCTTGATAAGTTGACGGAACTGAGCGCAGAGCAGCGCACAGAACTGAAGAGTGATGACCTGAGTGCAGTAGTAGCTAAACAGACTGGTATACCTCTTGGAAAAGTACAGACGAAGGAACGCGATCGTCTGATGGGGGCTGAGGAAACGCTTAAGAAGCGTGTGGTTGGTCAGGATCATGCTGTAAAGAAAGTCCTGGATGCTGTCTATGAGGCCCGTTCCGGTCTGAGCAAGAAAGGACAGCCGATGGGATCATTCTTCTTCCTGGGTCCGACTGGTACAGGTAAGACAGAACTGTCGAAAGCCCTTGCTGCGTTCCTGTTCGGTGACGAGAGTGCCTTGATTCGCTTCGATATGTCAGAGTTCAAGGAGGAACATTCCGTGGCTCTGCTCTATGGTGCACCTCCGGGATACGTCGGCTATGAGGAAGGCGGTCTGCTTGTGAACAAGATTCGTCAGAATCCGTATTCTGTGGTGTTGTTCGATGAGATTGAGAAAGCCCATAAGTCCGTGTTCGACCTCTTCCTTCAGATTCTTGACGAAGGTAAGTTGCATGACCGCTTAGGTCGCGTGGGTGACTTCTCGAATGCGCTGATCCTGTTTACATCGAATATCGGTGCACAGACGATTGTGGATAAGTTCAACAGTGGCGTTATTCCGGAGAATAATGAGCTGATGGACATCATGCAGGGGTATTTCCGTCCGGAGTTCCTGGCTCGTTTGACAGAGATTGTTCCGTTCTCGCCGATTACCGACAAGACTGTGACAAAGATTTTCGATATTCACCTGAAAGGCTTGCTGAAGCTGCTTGAGGAGCAGAATATCGAGCTGACACTGGATCCGAAGGCTCGTGAGACTATTGCCCTGCGTGGCTACAACCAGCAGTATGGTGCACGTCCCGTGTTGGGTATCATCCGTAAGGAGCTGCGTCATCCCATCTCTAAGATGATGATTGCAGGCAAAGTTAAGGCTGGTGACAAGATCAAGGTGGAAGTTGATAAGGATGGAAATGCCGTCTTCGTCATCAATGGAAAGAAGTAAAAAAAATAGAGAAAATTTCAAAATAAGTATTCACTAAAATCCCATTACAATTATGGCAATGAAGGAAAATTTTATTTCCATGGCTCCCGATGAGGAGAGCAGTGCGAAAGTGAGTTTGATCGACCAGAACAAAACACTGATGATCGATCAGTACACAAGTGATGTAGAGGCTGGCAATCCCGAGTTTGTAGAGGATATCCAGAACATTAACGACGCCTTTGAGCACTTTAAGCCGAAGGTAGACGTGACCTTTACCGACGCCGAGGGTGGTGCCGTTGAAGAGACATTGAAGTTTGGTGAAATCCGCGACTTCGAGGCACAGGGCGGTAAGGGCAATCTGGTGAAGAACAGCCCGTTCCTGTCAGGTACTAAGGAGCAGATTGACACGAACGTGAAGATCCGCAAGAGCATTGAGCAGAACCGCAAACTGCGCGACATCCTGAAGGAGGCTGGCAGCCGTTCTGAGCTGAAGGAGATGCTGCAGGGCATGCTCGATGAACTGAATGGCGCAGAGTAATTTATTAAATAAGTTAATAGGTATAAAGAGATAATATCATGGCAGATGTAGAAATGCAGAAAGCCCAGGCCGCCGGTCAGGCCGGTGCCGAGCTTCAAGAAAAAGAAGTTAAGAAAGATTTGCTGAAATCATTTGGTGGCTTTAATGCTATCCGTGGTTTCATGCCTGATGCCGACAATATGAATCCTGCCCGTAAGGCAGCCAAGGACGTGTTCCTGAAGGACAAGCGTTTCAAGGATAAGCGCGACAGCCTGAAGAAGGAGATCGCCCGCTGGATTGAGCTGCTCAGCGACGACAGCATCGAGAGCGCTACAGGCTTTGCCGATGCTTGTAAGAAGGACGAGGAGAAGTACACCAACGTGCTGAAACAGGGTATCACCGACGCCCTCTATGCCACACAGAATCTGGAGCGCAGCTATCGTCAGCTCGACTCTTTCTTCAAGACCTGTGGTACCGATAAGGTGAAGAACCTGCGTATCATCAACGTGCTGAAGGAAGACATTGCCGATGCCGACTCAGGCTTCGCTGGTGAGGTGGAGAACATCCTCCGCAACGGTTTCGACCGTCTGAGCCTGAAGGATGCATACAGCCTCGTTTGCGTACCTGGTGCTGTGTTCACCGATAAGGTAGACCTGCTGCGGTGGGCTAAGATGGCATTCAAGTATAAGGTAATGATGATCACCGATCACGCTGATGAGTACTCGTTCGATGACCTGCAGGCTAACACCGAGGGCTATCGCGACAGCGACCAGTGTCTGATGAATGTGGTGATGACCGCTAACTGGCTCGTAGGCCGTGAGGCTGAGAAGATGTCTTCTGACGAGGAAGACCAGAAGGCTTTCTATATCGCACCGGCTGCCGCTCTCTGCGGAAAACTGTACGACGAGACCGCTAACATGGCACAGGGTGCCGGTGGTAAGAAGTATGGTACACTCGACGGTGTGAAGGGCGTGAAGAGCGACCTGCTGAAGTCGGAGATTGCTGCCCTGATGGACAACCAGGTGATTCCTATGGTTTACTCTGAGGGGCGTGTGATGGCATTCAACAACACCACGCTTTACAACGGTGACCTCGACGCTATGAAGGAGTATCCTATCGTACGCGTGTTCGACTGGGTGAAGAAGGTGCTGATGAACTTCGTACACGAGGTGGCTCTTGAGAACTGGGATCCATACAACAGCCCGAAGAACCTGAAGGCTAAGATCCAGGAGTTCCTGAATGCTTACAAGGGTTATGGCAACCTGTTCCAGAATTATGAGATTGGTGAGCCGCGTCAGGATCCTGTTACCAAGCAGATTACCTGTGACATTACGCTGACCCCGTTCTATGCTGCCAAGAACTTCGTGATCAAGGTTGCTGCTGACAAGAAGGACAAAGAAGCCGCTATGGCAAGCGCATAAAAATATTTTATCAACAATTAAAAACAAACAATTATGGCAAAGACACCAGTTTCAATGACCATTGATGGTTACAAAGACAGAGAAGTCCTGATGGTGACCTATGAGTTCAACCAGGCAACAGATGTAGAAGGCCAGATGGCTGGCATTCCACGTGGCGGTAAGATTACTGTGCGTGTGAAGGCTCTGAACGACGGAACTCCCGACCTGCTGGCATGGATGATAGAGCGCAGCCTCCCGAAGAACGGTGAGATCAAGTTCTTGGAGACCAAGACCAACAAGGAGATGAAGAGCATCAAGTTCACCAACGGCTACTGCGTCAACTTCGAGGAGAAGTGGGAGGACAAGATGGGTCACTTCGAGGAGATCACTATCACCTGCAAGGCCATCGAGTTCGGCAACGTGAAGTACGAGAACGACTGGGCATAACCCAAAGGTGAAAAGGTAAAAAAGTAAAAATTAAGTTGAACCATATTAAAACATCATTATTATGGCAGAAAATGTAACCCCAGTAGTACTTGAGATCAAGGATTTTGAGCCTCGTGAGGTGATGATGGTAGACTATAAGTTTGATCAGGCTACCGATCGTGAAGGACAGATTGCAGGTATCCCCCGTGGTGGTAAGGTAACAGTTCGTGTGAAGGCAATGAACGACGGCAACAACCAGCTGATTGCCTGGATGCTCGATCCAACAGCCCCGAAGGATTTCTCAGTAAAGTTCGTGAACACTGTGGACGGTGCAGCTATGAAGGAGCTGAAGGGCACCAACTGCTACTGCGTCAACTATGTTGAGAAGTGGGAGGATGGTGAGCAGCACTACGAGGAAATCGAAATCGTATGTCAGAAACTCGAGAACGGTCCTGTCAGCTACGAAAATCCTTGGAAGTAATATTCCAATACCCTCATAATCAATTGATTCGGCCTGAAAAGACCGGGTCAATTGATTTGCCGTGTAAATAAGAACCCTAAAAACCATTTATCTATGGCATTAACAGCACGCCTTCAGTTTGGCGATAACATGGCCGGTATTTATTCCAAAGAGTACCTGGTAGCAGACTGTCATCTGCATTTTACAAGGCACCACAACCACTTCAAACCCGACACCGACGCACGGTGCGAAACGATTGAACTGGTGGTGGTTGCACCAGGAATGGAAGACTTGAATCTTTACGAGTGGTATATTAATAACGACACCCTCAGTGGGAGAGTTGTCATTGACCTTCAGACGATGTCGGAGAGCGACTCGGTGATGAAACTCGTAGAGTTTGATGAGGCGTACTGTTATTCCATTAAGGAAGACTATCAAATCGATTCACAGCGTCGCCGCTGTCTTAAACTCTCATTAGTGGCAGAAAAGATCACTGTGAACGAAGTTGAGTTTAAATATTTATATGCCAGACAACAAAGCTAAACCCACCTAATATATGCCAGTATTATCAGATCATCTAAAAGCCATCCTGTATCCCGAGAATCTATTGGAGAATAGCATCGGAAACGTGGAAAAAGATAAGTGCCCTACAGTACAGGCCTTTTCATATAAGTGTCAAAGGAGCCGTAATGATGCCGGTATTCCCTTTGGAACTACAACGCCTACGGAACTGCAATTTACTATCCGTCTGGGACAACCCGATGATGGGAAGGTGTTCTATCAACAGCTCATGCAGAACAACCCCTTCGAGCATACTTTCATCTTTAATGCCACGTTTGACCAGAATAAGCGGTTGAAGCACTATGAGGATGCGATGGTGGCGAGAGGCTATGTGGTGGACATCAGGGAAGACTATAATCCTTTGAAGACCGACGGTCAAACCGTAGACCAGATGCTGATAGAGGTGACGTTCTTGCTCAGCAGCATTACCTATCTGGGTAAAGATGACCGTAATAAAAAGCTGGAGATAACCAATTACTAAATCCTCCAAAGAAATCGTTATGGCAGAGGCTAGTTTATATTTATATTCACCAAACACGTTAAAGAGTACCGCCCTTAATATGACCAAGGAGGTATCTGTGACAGGATTAGTTAGTGATGGTAAAACCTATACGTCCAGAACTTATCCTTTGACTCTGGAAAAACTGGAGTACCATAAAAAGATGTACCATCCTTGTTGGATAAAAGCAACTATCAAGGTCGGCCCTTCTACTTCTGGAGGTTCTTTACTGACACATAAGGACATGGAAGCTTTCTTCTCCAAGATGAATGTAGAACTTGCTTATGGAGATGATGTGGTTGCTACCAACTGTTTTGTTTTCAAGGTTCGAACAAGCCACAAAAGGCTTTCTTCGACAACTGTGACGGTGGATTTGGATATATACAGTGAAGACAAACTACTGACTTTAGAGAAATATTCTAAGGCATATACAGCTAAGCGGCTTGGCCAGGACATCTTCAATGATGAGGTGGGTCAATATAGTTTCTCGGCGACACCGGAGATGTCTTTACAGATACTCAGTTATGGTTCTACCAATGAGATTATCCAACCTTATCTGGTGCAATATAATGAGTCGTTTTACGATTTTCTCCGTCGAACAGCCAACCGCTGTGGAGAATTCCTGTATTTTGAAGATGGCAAGCTGCACTTAGGTGTCAAGTTAAACCGTTTGGATGAGGACAGAACGGAGAATGATCAAACCGTCTCTGCCACCGATTATGCCTTTTATGCCTTTGAGTGTACTCATGACTCTCTGTATGACAAGGGTGGGTTCTCGGATGGTACGAGGGCTTCGGATTATGCCTATAATTACATGGAAAAGACTAGTGGCCATTTCGCCAAATCCAACCATCAGTATAATGACCCGCTGGCTACCGATGACTATCTGGATGTCATCAGTGAAGACTATACGAGTTACATGAGTGAATTAGACGATCTGGGGCAGATAGCCATGAAACAGATTCTGCTGGCATTGTCAGGTACTTCTCTATCAGAAATCATCTCAAACATGGCAGTAGAAGCAGCCTTCAATAGTATAGAAGCTGCAGTCAGTTATGCCAGCAAGAATGGTGACAATAAGGAAGTGAACATCACTCCATGGAAAGATTCCGATGGCAATCCCCAAAAGCCGGAACAGTGGAACAGCGATCAAAACATGTTGTGCCAGTTTGGCCTCTATGATGATGTGAGCTCACAGATTAGTAAAGACAAAGTGAATCTCAATGCCCTTTTCTACTCGCTAGTGCGAAACGCAGAGAAGAAGGTCGGTGAGAATTGTGTATTTCTGGAGTTCGGATCCTCTTTCAAGAATCTTAAACTGGGTGATGTCATTAAGGTTGATGGCGACAGTTGTCTGGTGATTGAAGTGTCTGGAAGTGAGGAATATGTTAATTTTTCATACGTTTCAGCTCAGCAACGGGTTGTTGCTATCCCGCTGTATGTTGTTCCTGGTTCGAGCCCGGAAGTGAGTCTGGCTATTCCTCAGGCTCTGCCAGATGCAGTCAAAAAGTCGCAACCACAGTTGGCCTTTATAACTGATGAGCTCGATCCGAAGAAGATAGGCCGTGTGCGTATCAGATACCCTTGGCAGCAGGAATCAGATGACGCCTCGCCTTGGATTCGCGTGTCGCTGCCTTTTGCTACAGATGGTGGTGGCATAAAATTTAGGCCAGTCAAAGATGACGAGGTGCTGGTGGACTATGAAGAAGGAAATGTGGAGCGCCCTTATGTGGCAGGTTATCTGCTTTCGGAGCGTAGTAATAAGGCTTGGGGCTCGTTGTCTGACCGTTCCATTGTCTCGAGAAACGGACATGGCATTATCTTTGAAGACAAGCCCGGATCTGATTTCTTCTATAGTAACATCTATCCGGGTGTAGCCATGTTGAAGAGTTTTGTCCCGACTACTAAATGGGGTGATGGCCTTGAGGATAAAGCTTCATGTAACGCTTTGGCAGGTGGTATCAAGATATGTGATAAATATGGATTATACGAGATATCTGCTTCGTCAGACAGTAGAGCGGTTAAGATAGAGTCTGCTTTCGGTAATGTGTCATTAAACGCATTTACAGGTATTTCCATCACAGCGCCTAACGGTGACATCTCCATCTCAGGCAAGAATGTGGAGATAACAGCCAGCAACAACTTGAAGCTGACGTCGGGTAAAGGCATCAAAGACCGTTTCGTTCAGGGCTTGGGCGAATCAGGCAGTTTGGGTAAGGACATTGGCATATTCGCTGTTAGTAATGGGCTCAATATTGTTGCTGATACTTTGGGCACTTTTGCCAACAAACTCGTGTCTGACTTCCTCGATCTGTCGCTGTTCAGAACGGTGTTAGAGGTCATCCTGCGTCCGATCGACGGTACCACCACCATCAAGTCGCATACCTTTGTGCAGATAGAGGCAGGTAAGGGCTCCGTTGAATTCCCTGCCGACCAGCTGAAGAAGGAGCAAACAACGCCTACCACATTTGTTGAAATCAAGAGATGTTTGGATGCTATTCCGGCCACAGTCAATACCAAGGTTGAAGCCATCAATGCGGCCATTCCGGTACTTGCTGCTGCCATCGAGCAGTTTAAGATATTGTCGAGAAATATGGAGGGTTTGCCCAATAAGGGTGAGAAGGCTATTTCTTTTGATACCGTCAAAGGCCATGGCTGGAAGAAGACTGCCGACGAGCTGAAAGCGGATGCTGCTGACTTCAAGTGGGATAATGTCGGTTTGAAAGATAAAGACTTGTATACGGAAGATGACATGATGGATGTAATCAAAAGCGCTACAAATCTAGATGCTAAGCCAAATTCTGACGCTGCTGATTATAAGAGCGAGAAAGATAAGCCAGCGAAGAGAGACATTAAAAAAGACCAGAAATTGTGGGATGATGCTGTCTACACGTTTGTAACCGAACCGAATGACAAAATCAAGAAGGAGAATAAGGAAAAGGAAAAACAACGCCAAGCATTGGTTGATTGCGTCAATAGTCTGTCAAAAGCATTCTCTGATCTCTTCAATGCCTTTGATGGCATTGATAATATCGCAGCTCTTTCACTGTCTACAGGTGTTACGATTTCTCAACCTTATTCAGACAAGTGTTTTGCAAGTATCAAGAAGTACAAGACTTTTGTATCCGCTACCGACAGCGCATTGTTCGATATTCTTGTCAACAATAAAGTTGCTATTGATACTGACTTGTCACAAACGTTAGGTAATGATGTTAAGAAACGCATCGCCAGAAAAGCTGTCCACGATTTCATGAGTGGCGTGGCGACGACTGTCAATAGCGAGTTTACTGATACGATTGCTATGCTTGCAACATTGCCTCCATTGGCTGGCGATGTCTGCAATGATTCTACTTGGGTAAATGTCGTTAACGGGTGGTTCGCTCCTATAGAAACAGCCCCGATTACAACTATAGGAAATGCCGTTAAGGGCGTGGGTAAAGATAAGTTGGCTGCCGTTAAAGACTGGTTTGTTGACAACTATTTTGATCCTTGGAAGAACACGTTCGTTAGCCGTCATCGCTGGAAGACGGGTGTCCAAGGTAAGATACTCTTGTCTGACTCGCCGGAATCGACGATAAGTTTCGAGAAGGATGGCTCTGCCTATAGGCAGGTTAATGCCGTTGCATCGAGCAAGTATATTTGTGATTTAAGGGATTATATAAAGTCTTTATAATATGGCAGATACAATATTTACAGATTGGCTGTCGGCACTGACGAAACTACAGTCCAGCGTGTCGAAAGATCTGGCCGAGATCCGTGAGCAGAAAGCCGAGATCCAGAAGCTGAAGACGGACATTTTCAACAGACTTGCCCAAGGCAAGTATGTCCGTGACGACCGGCGCTTGGTGCTGTCTGCCCCAGAGATTATCATAGGTAATGTAGATGCCAGTGGTATGCTTTACGGCGATGGAGGTTCCATCACCATTCGCGGTCAGCGCGTGGCAACAGAAGGTGTGGGCGAGAATGGTGTTGTCAGCAACCGTGCAGCCACCATCTCCCAGATAGCTGTCGACCCCGGGCCCGACGGCATTGAAGAGGTTGTCAGAAACAGGTCGGTCATCGTCAACCAGGCAAAGAATATCACCATACAGAGTAATGGGGCCGAGAAAGATGGCTATTTTGCCTGTCTGCCACAGACCGTTGGTGCTGTCGGCGTGCGTATCCATGCCGACCAATGCGTAGAGATCGATGCTGCGGCTTCATCGGAGGTGCGCTCCCAGCAGATCAGTGACCAGCTGAAGAACCTGAACAGTGCTGTCACCGGATTGACACTCGACTCTACAAATGCCATGACAACAGCCTCGACACTGGTTGGACAGATGGAGGCTTTACTCGCTTTGCAAGATCCCCTGAGTCTGGATGAGGTGACCATGCGTACTACCGTCATGGAACTCGATGACCTGACGGAGCAGTTCAATAGTCTTATGCCGTCGGTTTATCAGGCGTTGGATAAGGCTGTTGCTACCATGTCGAAGTTGGCAGAGAGCAAGCGTCGTATCAAGGCCTTGCAGAACGAACAGACGAAGGTGAGTGCTGCTCAGGGCACGTTCAAAGATCAGAGTACTGATGCCGTCCTGCGTGTCAATGCCGAACAGATGTTCTTCAAGTCTGTCGATGGTGATGGTAATATCCGCACGAATCCGGAGGCAGCCATCAGCATCCAGACGGGAAAGGTGGATATCTCGACATTGAAGCCCGATGGCTCCCTGATTGATGACAGTCATGTCAACATCGCCACTCACGATGTAAGCATCTCTACGGTCAATTCTGCCCTCAACGATGACGGGACAGGTGACTTCACCACAGAAGGCAGTGTCTCCGTGTCTTCCAAGGATATCTCGTTTATGGCCTTGGATTACTCCTCCGATAGCCTGAAGGCGCAGACGAAGGACAGCTGTTTCAGTGTGCGGATGGAGAATATGGTATTTCTGTCGCAGGATGTCGATGGTAATGCAACAGGCAACTTCTATGTCTCTGCTGAAACGGAGCAGCACGTCTCTGCCGATAAGGATGGTAATACGACGGGCTCCTTCGATGTGCGTTCGAAGAAGATGGCTCTGAGTTCTACCGACAAGGATAATACGGCAACGGGTAGTCTGGATGTCAAGGCAGAGCAGGTGACGATGGCATCCGTCGATAGCAGTGGTAAGGCCATCGGACAGCTCAGTCTGAACAGCAAGGATATCTTCGTCAAGTCGATGGATACTGACGACAAGGGCGCTGACAAGAGTCTGGCAGCAGGCGGTAATATGGTACTTGTCTCAGAGAAAATGTTTGTGGGTCGTACTGACAAGGACAACCTTTCCAAGGAACTGCAGCTTTCCTCAGAGAAGACGGGTATCTACGGTAAGACGACTGCGGAGGTACAGCAAGGCGAGGCTAAGGCCGTGGTACAGCTTGATGGCGGTAATGTGGCCATCGGTGCTTCGAAGGCAGAGTTCTATGGTGACAACACTGTCAATGGCAAGAGTGATTTCAAGGGCGATGTGACGATGAAGAAACTGACGGCCGACAATATTGAGGCCAAGACCTCGCTGAAGAGTAAGAACATCAGTGACGGCATAGCTGTGCCTGGTGGTCCGTCGTCTGCCAAGCTTAGCGCCAAGCTGAAGGAGGCCGATGCGCCGAAGGCTAAGACGGATAGTGAGGAAAGTTAGACAAATATAGAACTGATTATTTGAATATGAGAAGATCGATAGAATTACTGATAGGCGAAATGGAGAGTAAGTTAGGAGGCTATGCAGGCCTGCTTAACTATCGTTTCATGAACCTGTGTGTAAAGGCCGAGCCGGCAGCACTACTCACCGTTGTCGTGAAGACTAGTGATGGCGAGAGGCTCAACCTGGAGAAAGTGGCTCGTGCCCGTTTGGCCAATAAATTCCAGTATGAGATTGTACCAATGTCCTCTGATTTGCTTGCCCCTATCTGTAAGGGTTTTATGGATGCTCATCCCGAATTCAAACAGAAAGTCGTCACTCCTGATGATGATCATAAGATATATCCCAATCGGGAGGATGAAAAGCATATCTTCCTGACTGTCCCGGAGGTGAATCAGGATCGTCACGATAGCCTGATGGATGCCGTGAAGCTGCTTTATGATCAGTGCATGGTTCAGGTCGACAAGGTGAATGCCTCTTATTCCGCCAAGTTGGCAACGAAGGTGGCCGAACTGCCCAAAGTGGATATTGAGGAGGCAAAGGAAAAGATGGAGAACAGCCAGAAGATGTATTCCAAGATGTGCGAAGACTATCTGTCAGCCAAGCAGCAGGAGATCGAGGAAGCCTATCAGCACTATCTGGCAGATCAGACGGCTAAGCAGACAGCTGCCGACGAGAAGGCCGCTGCCCGTGGCGTGAACGCGGGTCAGCAGTTTAACATCTATCAGGAGGATGAATAAAGAGCGGAATGAAGTATGAAGAAAGGTGTTCTGTGTATACTGATGGCTTGTATGGCTGCACTGGCTGATGCCCAGTACATCCCGGCATTCCGTACGGATACCATGGAGATGAAAGATCCTGGTAAGGGGTACTGGGACGAGGGTAACACCTTCAAGCATCTGGAGGTGTCGGTCTCGCTGGGTACTACCGGCATCGGTATCGACGTGGCTACGCCTATATGCGATTTCATACAGGTGCGTCTGGGCTATGACTATATGCTGCCTTTCAAGCGTAAGTTTGAAATGCCACTGGCTGGCGGCGGACAGGCTGCCCGTCAGTATGACGAGAAAGGCAATCGCAAGGTGACGCCGTTTACTGAGATTGCGGAGTACATGTATAAGCAGTCCGGTTACGAGATGGAGGATCATATCCAGTTGGATGGTAAGCTGACGATGAACAACCTGAAGTTGCTCTTCGATGTCTACCCATTGGCTTATAACAAGCACTTTCATGTCACTGCCGGTATCTATTGGGGACCGCAGCAGTTCGCCGTGGCAGAGAAGGGTTCCGGGGCCGATGTCATGCTGAGCTATATGGCCAGCTATAACAAGCTTTATGACGAGGCAGCTGCCGACGACCCCATCAAGAAATACGGGCGTCTGGATCTCTATCCCGGTGACTACGGCCGTGACTTTGTGGTCAAGGGCGTGATGCACAAGAAGGGCGATCCCTTCCTGCTGCAGCCGGCTGAAGACGGCACGGTGCGCATCACGGCCAAGTCGTGGTCTGTGAAGCCCTATCTGGGTGTCGGCTACACCGGACGTCTGATCAAGAGTCGCGACGACTGGAAGGTGTCTGCCGCACTGGGTGTCCTGATCTGGGGCGGTACGCCGTTGCAGCAGACTCAGGATGGCACCGACCTCGAGGATGTCTGTAATATCAAAGGCACGATGGGGCATAGCATAGCCCTGGTCGAGGCCCTGAAACTCTATCCTGTCCTGAGTGTCAGGTTTGCAAAGACGTTGTTTTGAGTAACAAAAGATAGTCTTTCGCATGATAAAAGATAATGTTTAATAAATAAAAGGTATATGGGAAATTTCGTATGTCAGGGAGCAATGCTCCAGTGTTCTTTTGGGATGGCACCTTCGACGCTGAACGTCATCGTGCCCCTTCGTCCCAAATGTGGCAATATGCTGATGGCCAATATT
>Ga0247611_10001833_pt1 | contig 36747 bp, 34 predicted proteins | sample 177DNAGHGhighgp2_FD_192422 | JGI IMG/M metagenome (GOLD analysis project Ga0247611, IMG submission 192422) | Sheep rumen microbial communities from Palmerston North, Manawatu-Wanganui, New Zealand - 1770 DNA GHGhigh gp2 | ecosystem: Host-associated > Mammals > Digestive system > Stomach > Rumen... | reverse complement strand
TATTAATAATTTTACTCCATTTTTTATCGTTTTTACTTGCACAATTCGGAGAAAATACGTACTTTTGCACCCGAACATTGTTCAAAACGGCGGCAAAATTACAGGTTTTTGTAAAATTAGCCAAAGGAATTACAGATTTCAATCCTAAAGTCGATAAAATTTTAGCATTATTTAAAAGTTATGATGACATACGACGAAGAAGTAGCCCTGCAGGGAGTGGCAAAGAGATTCGTACAGGCAGCTGAAGAACTGCGAATTTCAGGTGCGCGGCTATTCCGTGACGGTATTGTCAAAAACGAGCAGGTACTGAGCAAAATCAAGAATGGTTATCAGAAACTACCCAAGAACTCTATACAGCTGTTTTGCAAGAAATATGGCGTGAGTGCAGCTTGGCTATATACGGGAGATGGCAACATGCTCCTGAACAGAAGTGATGCACTAGAACTACAACAGAGGGAAGTAAGTGATGAAAAACTGCTCTACAACACGGATTTCGAATCGTGTCTGGACAGTGACGGACAGCCTGTACCATGTGGCAATGAGGTTCCTGTGTCTTTCCCCATGGCAGGAGACTTCGATTTCATGTGCTTCAACAACGGCAATTCACTTGCCCCTATCATCATGCCTGGTGACTTTATTGCATTGAAGAAACTCACCTCATGGAAAACGTATATACCTGGTGATATTATTTGTATTGTCATTACCAACGAGTATAAGATGCTTCGCAAGGTATCAGTCACGCAGGACAACGACGAGAGCATCACTTTCACCCAAATGGTCGATGGCAAGCCCGTTGATTCCAAAATTCCCAAGGACATCATCATCGAGATCTACAAGGTTGTTGGCAACTACCGTCGCCAGTAATCACGACCTCCAGAAATGCCGCATCCCCCGACTCAGCTCACGAAAAGCCGAATCGGGGGATGCCCATATACACAGCCAGTGCCCAACGGTTTACCTGTTGAGATAGCCACTACTCCCTGCGCTTCTCCGCAGGGTCTATCTTTCTTCTTACGTCATCCTTCATACATCTTCAGCTCTTCTTCACCCACACAACAGGACATACGCATCCCATATCCCAGAAAACCTCCGAATCCAAAGTCCATGAGGTAAGCCGGAATCCCCGTATAGTTTGATGTATAGAGCCTTCTTCTCATTTTTGTATTATCTTCTTGTTTTTTTCTTGTGCTCGGCGGTTCTGCCGTCGAGTCTCTCTTCTTGTTCTGTTTGTTGCCAATCGGCTTTACCACCTACTCTAAAATGTAAATTAAAGCTTCTTAAACGAATCCAGCATTTTCTCCAACTGATTCATTGAATCATTCATCTCTGCCCTAAATGCAGGAGAAAGCTTCGGATTGTTAATCAACCTGCGAAAGTCGTTAATCTGTGCCCGAAAATGTGCGTCAGTCTCCTTTGCTTTCTTGTCCTCCATTCTCTCTATTGCCAGAAATAATGGGGTCAGGAACTTCTTGATGCGACCCAAAACACGTGTCAACCCTGTGATTATTTGAAGTTCCGGCATTAAATCCGCCCCTTCAATGCTTTCCATAATCTTAGGCACATTACTCTCATGAGTATATCTGTCCATCAGATGCACATACAGCGCACGTTTTGCAACGTCCTCTTCTTTGATTAATGCCTCCAAATCCACACGGATTGCATTCGCTTCACCCTCAAGGCCGATATTACCATCTGGGATTGCAGCCTCTATCAAATCCCAAAGCGCATTCTGCTTTTCTTCCTCAACATAACCAACCAAGTGTCCCAACGCAGAGACCCTTAAAATAACAAGTCGTCTCAATGTCATAGCGTGTTCAATTCCAGAATCAGCTTTTAGGAATGCTTTCATAATGGATACCACATCAGCAAAGATAATCCTAATCAGAATACTAATGTTCAAAACGATGGAAACATCATTGATTGATTTAGGAGGCTCAGCCACCTGCGTCTTTTCCGACAGCAGTTCTTTCAACTTTATCAGTTTCTTCTTTTCCAGGGCAGCCCAGTCTACTTTATCTATCTCCTTCAGAGGTAAATCCAATCCCTCTTTAAGTCTATTTGTTTCCTTTAGTGCATCTGCCATTTTGTTGTAGAGATGCAGAGAAATAATGTCAACGTGATAATCCCATTTATTATCATTAACTGCCAATTTGTGCCCCTGCGCAGCCTCAACACACTCTATCGTATCGCACATCATCACAACCATCATCAGAGCATCCATCCATGGTGTGACCAATCGCATAGACGCCTCTTCGCCAATCTCTTGTACTTTTCTCAACTGGTCATAAACCACCAGCAGTTCGTCATGATAATGATAAGTGATATTCCGGCTCGTCCGTTCAGCATCAGATGCCGCAATGACCTTCATCGATTCAGTAATCTGGTCAAACACCTTTACAAGACCCACATAAGCTTTTGTCACCTTCTCTTCTTCAGATTTGGTTGCACAACAATTCAACTCCTGCCCTATTCTTGTCCAAATTGCATCTTTCTTCTCTTTTTTGAATCCACATATCAATTGATAGCCCTCAACCCTGGTTCCCTCTAGATTCTTTATGTGATAGCATTTTTCAAAGGTGTAGGTACTATTAAGACAAGCCCTCATGCTGGTTAACAGGTCAATCATTACGAAACGGAAATCTCGCCTCAGTTCAAGCATGAATTTTAGGATTGTTGGCACATGATTGTCGCAGGCCGTCAACTGTTTGTTGTCAGCTTTGACCTTTGAATACAAATCCTCAATAGTCTTTGAGGCATTTATAATCAGGTCGTCAACCGTTTCTTTTGAGGCTTGTTTCATTACTTGAACTATCCAAATATGATGTCAAGGTTCTTTCTTCTCTGCTCAGAGCAATCAATTAGCTGTTCAAGACTAAATATCTGGGGCAATCCCTTATGCGCAGCGAACTGATACCACACCATCCAGAATAGCAGATCTGTCATTGTAACCAAATAATAGAAGTTATGATACGTAACCATTTTGGCCATACTACTTTTCAGTTGAGAGAAATAATCACCATGATACCTTTCACAACGCGACACATACAGCACACATGATATCAGTAGTTCGATTCTTACCTCCAAGTCAAGCGGCTTATAAGTCGTTCCGTTTAATTCGACAGTTTCTCCAGTTAAAATAGAGCGCATTCTTCTTACGGCACTTCGATGGTCTGACATTGACAAAACATTATCTCCGGAAAAGAAGTTCTTATGAAAATCGTCATACAAAGACTGACTCAAAATATCTATTACCCTCGCTTTTATGGGGCCTAATTGCGATAACACACCCAAATCTCTTTTCAGGTATAGCCGCACCACCATATACCTTAACGTTGAATCTGGAATAGAAATCATCATCTGTTGAAATTCCTCAACCAATTTATTGTCATTTTTCAACAAATTCAAAATAACCTCTTGACTTATCTTGTTAAACATTACCACATCAGCAATGTTTTTATTCCCAAGAATCTCTCCACTATAGTATTTAGACATCACTTCAAACGACCGCCACACCACATCAAACGCCATATCTGGACGATACGGTAACTCCTCATATAGGTCGCAATACATGGAATGTATCTTGTTGAGTTTGGCATTCTCAAACAGAAATTCCGTAGCTGGCTCCTCTTTCAGGTGCAATGGTATAAAAATCTGGGGAAGTCGTACGTCTTCCATTTTCTTTTTCAGCACATTCTGAGCCTGCTCCATCCATACGACAGTACCTCTTGCCTGTCTGTTATGGTAGTTTACTCTCTTTTGAGTCCAAGCCAGTTCTTGCTTATTCTGCGGGGTTAAGTTTTCATATTTCTTCATATCGCTCTCATCCTTTTATCAACATTTGAAATCAGCTGTATTGCCTCCAAAAGGTGCAGCAACTGCATATAAATCATAAAGCCAACATCAATCAGTCTGAAATCATCATGTAGTTGATTGTTGGTGGTGTCATAATGATATTCTACCAGTTGTGTTTGTACTTGATATACTACGCCGTTATGCTGAATGGCATTCCGGATATGATTGTTCAGCACAGGAATGTATGTCTCCCTCAATGCCACATCTAGGTTGATGGCGGCCAGTCTTCCTGCTGTATTGAGTTTTGAGAAATCTGCCAATGTTCCCGGCCACTGCGTTCCATTTACCATAAACACATCTGCATCTCCATTTTTCATGGCATTGTTGAGTCCCACTATAAACGGCAACATATGAACCAATGCTTCAAACAGTTCTGCATACCATTTATTCAGTTTCTGATAACCAACAGTCATAATATACAGCTCCTGTCCTGTAGGCGGATTATAGTATCCAATAGAAGGCAAGAACAAAGATGGTAGCAATAATTGAATCTCGTTAACAATCACACTTACAATTTCAAAAGCCTCTTTCATCAGCCAGGCATTTGTACTCATAACGCCAGCAACTGTCTGGTGCATCTTCTCTACCTGTCTTACGTCTGCTTTTTCCACATAGTCCACCAGCTGGTTAAAAAACTTTTTCATACTGGTGCCCTCATAACTATCCAAAGTTAAATAACGGTACACCGCATAGTGTAGTCCCACAAAAGCGTCCATACAATCCGCTTCATCTTTCAGTGGCTTGTGGTTTGTTGCTTCACATAGCTGTGCCAACTTTGTAGAAAAAGCCGTCACGTTGATTGGACTATGATTAATAAGAGGTAATAGTCCTAAAAGATAGTGACGGTATGGTATAAGACTATGCGACAAAACTCCTGCCCAATTCCCTATCGTTGCAGTTATATCAAATTTTCCATATGACCGGCTAAGATTCATAAATGGGGATGCAAACACCATTCTTCCAGCCCTGCCAAGTTTTTGAAAATACAAATCCTTAGTTAAAGGTAACACGGCAGAATATCCCATTGTAACACACTCTTCTGCTTCATTGCATTTCAATTCCTTTGGTTGTAAACCATTTGAATTGAAAAACAAATCCATTTCATTGCCACAGTTTGGGCAACTGATATGGATTGGCCAGTCATACAACTTAAATGTATTGTCCATCTGCAACTTAATGCAGAAGTCCTCTTGGCACAACGGACACTTGAAATACTCTCCTATTGTCATGATTGAAACCAGCCTTTCTGTTCTTCTGATAATACAAACTCATTCAGAACTCTTTCTTTTTGCATTACCTGTTCTTCATGGTATTCTCCATGTCGCCCAAGGAAATTGCAATACGTAATAGCCAGACCTGGATCATTGCTATGCTCCGAAGCTATTTTCCATAACAATTGCCTCGCAGTTTCTATTTCTCCTACCATTTCCACACACAATGCCCAATACGCTTCTTCCAATACATTCCAAGGCTTACCCAATAGGAAATTATATACAAGCATATCATAGCATTGTTTCGCCTTATGTCCCTTAAGGGCATTCATCATGTTCCATGAAAATTCCATGAATCGATGATTCCGCAGATATCCTGTAAGTTTTTCCATTCCTTCTTCCCCCTCCAGTCCTATTGAGGCCGCATATCTATTAAAATGTTCAACAAGCAGCCTTTCAAAGGCCTGGTCATAGTTAGTCCACGGCTTCCGATGGAAACAATGGTCCGTAAACCAGAATGCTGCTAATGACAGAGTTGTAAAGAATTGTGATGTTTCATCACCGATTCCATTAATATATCCCTCTATTTGTGGATCGAACGGTGGGTTCTGAAGATATTTAAAAGGGTTCTCTATATGCCGTATAACACAATGTTGAAGTATCAAGCCGCCATAAATCCTTTCAAACAGGAAATAACTCCCTTTTAGTTCTTCTATTACCTTAATCATTCTTCCCTGTTCGTCAAAATGTGCATTGGCGTACATAGGCGTCAGGATAAACTTGTGGTAATTCGGTTCTATTTTCTTCACCATCTCCCATAATTCCAAAAGGAAAATCTGAATCTTATCAGGGAAACCTTGTTTTGCCCAATACAATTGGTGCATGTAGAAGTACCACTCCTCTTTCGTCATTCCGTTCTGGCTCTTTGCCAGTAAGATGTCCTTTAAGGCTGTGTAATCCTTTCCTTTGGAATTAAAGAGCGTATTGTGTATCTTCTCAGAAGCCAGGCCATATCTTTCCGTCCCCTCTCCTTTCTCTATGATAGCAACCGCTTCCTCTATAGTGATACTACTGGTCATATACTGACTGCTATCCACTTTTACCTTGTGACCATAGAATGATTTTGCCCCAGTTTCTTCTATCTGAACATCATAAATCACCTGATTAAGCGGGAGGTTAAGCGGCGACAACATAACATGCGCATTCAAAATCTCCCTAAGGATTGACACCCACTTGTCATACAGGCCTAATAAAGGATTTATATCATAATGGTCTATACGTTCATCCAAATCTGGAACATCTGCTGTATTATCAAGGTGGCTGCAACAGAAGTTTCTGACATCCCAAGCTTCACTAATTATTTTTTCTGCATCAGGCAAGGTTTTCAAATATTTAAATAAGCCTTGCACCTTTAGTTTGGCATCTACTGTTTTCTCATTATTAAACAAGTCGTTCAAATGCTCGTCCAGGGCTTTTTCTGCTTGCGGCGAGCTCGGATCTACGGCTTTGGTCACAAGGTTATCGTAAAAGTTCATCAAATGGCTAACAAGCATCCGTTTAAACATCCTTTTAACGAATATACACTCATACGTTTTATCATACAGGTAACGAATGTCTTCGATAAACATCTGTAGTGTTATAACGTGCTGTACCTTTCTTTGTGGCTTAGAACACATCAAGACGCTTATTCCATTAGTACGCGACACATTTAAAATATCATTGTACAATCTGGCCCCATTGTCTTTATATAGCCTCTGGCAAGCTGTCACTATCGTTTGTTTGTCTATCTCCGTGAGTTTGTCAAACAGTATGTCCCCGTCATATCGCTCAGTAGCTATCTGGTACACGATTTCAGCATCGTTAATAAGTCTTACGGTAGTTACGTAGTCAATACTTTGGAACAATCTGTTTCGTTCATTCAAGTCATTTAGCTCATTACTCTGCTCCTCTTCCACCATCTTCTGGAAGTGAGCACCAAGCTTGTTTCTTACAGCGAGATACCTATCTTGAAAATCCTGCGAATAAGCTTCTATATAGGCCTTTTTTGAGTTTCTTTTCTGATTATATACCGGCAGCATTAGGACAAAATCACTCATTCTCATCGCCGCATATATAGACAAGAGGTGTGCCAATTGGTTGTCTGCACACTTCTCGTCCAATATTTCCTTCACATAATGCATCTCCTGCAAACACAGATGCATTTTGTTAATCGTCTTTTGTTGCATAAACAGCCTCCTCTATATATATTGATTCACATGTTTGTTTTCATCAGATAACACTAACAACTCTTTGAATAAGCTCAATCTCGGTTCCTTTAACTCTCCAGCATTCATCAGTTTTCTCCCTCTTTTCATGAAATGCAACATACGTCTCTCCTCGTCTGAGTATTTGGAGGGATTACGATGCTCCACCTCTATGAAAGTCTTTACTTCATTATATCTTATTAGCCAACGAGTATCTTGATCCATAAGTATTACATCAGAAATCTATTGCCATCTCTTAACCTGTGTCATTATTATCAATTCAAATATATGACCCCATATATGCGCCCTGTTCTTCACGATGGATACGCAGACTCTCTCCTTGCCAGAAAGGTGTTTTGTGAATTTGCATAATAGCAGTTGCAATAGGTCTTACTAATTTCATCCCAATGAAAACACTCCTTTCCAGTGTTTTCAACTCAGAGCACTCTATACATGCCGATTTCTTATACTTGTTGTCAATACTGGCGTCATCTCTATTTATAGTCATCGCAGCAAGTCTATTTACAAGGTTTATATAGTCATGAACATAATCTTTATGTTCTATTTTTATAAATGCCTCTATCTTATCCAACTCCTTTACTACCTTGTCGTAACTACCAAACAAGGCATGAATAGCGCGGCTCTTCAACATATAGTATTCCTTATCTCCGTCTTTTAATTTCAAGATAGTAGCACCAAGCCATCTTTGTGGATTATCTTTAACCAACTTCAATACTAATTCATCAAACGTATCTTCTAACGTACAATCACCAAGTATATCAATCACATCCAGTGTATCTTGCTTCGATCTTGTCAAACCACCAGTCACTTTTTTCCATATCATCTCGATATAATATCGCACTTCATCGTATGGATAGTCTGTATTGTTTACAGAGCGTAGCATATTCATCCATACCCCCATCAGTTCCAATGTCCTATCCGACTGTTCAATAAGAGCCTCCATGCTGTCGCTGTCCTTCACTTCCGTTGGGTCATCAAAAGCAGACAACCGTTGGAATGTCATTAACTCAAATTGCGGTACTTCTGCTATGACTTTACGGATATTAGAATAGCTATGTTTAGCTTCTTTATCGTATCCGTAGGTCAGGTTATCAAGACTACTGATTGCATTCATTTGCTCACACCTATACCAGACATACGATATCATCGCCTCAAACAAATCTCGTCTTGCTATTTTGAAATGAATGGCACTCAACAGACCTATGACACCAACATATCCTGAAGCTACCCATTCTCCTACCTTTGTGGGCAAATTGCCCTCTTCAACAGATTGATTAAACTCTTCTGCTTCCAGATACTGATGACTGAGCTCGCCTTCAAAATAGAGTTCGAAAAATTCTTTGTTAGCGATACCTATCATCTCATATTGGTCTCTGGGCGATTTACCCTCTCTAAAAAGAGCCTTCATTAACTTCAATTGGTCGGAATCATCATTGGCATCACCTATCGGCAATCCACCAGGACTGTTCCATCCTGTATTTACGAATCTTATATAATCCGTTGGAGTTGTTCTTAAACCAAAGTACAGTTCAGAATACTTGTATTTCAGCAGTTCAATGAGACAGAAGTCATTCCTGTTGATGAAATACTTGTTAAAACGCTCTTGCAGACTTTTGTAATCAGACCATAGCTGATTCAAATATTTTTTGGCTTCCCTGACTGTAGGTAGATAATGCGTTATAGGAATGTTTATATAAGGATTAGCAAATTCGCCCTTAACATCAAACATCTTTTCAACCACCTGATTCAAATAGTCAGAAATAACACCGTCTGTTATAGGTGGCAGCTCCTTCGTCAGGTTAAACATCTTAGAAACATACTGAAGCCCTTCCTCCTTTTCTATAGTCTTATCAACCATCTCTTTTGAAAAAGCCATCACGTATGTAATATGCGGAAAATCACCTGTATTCCTTACCAGACTGAGCACTTGCAACATTTCATCATGGGCCAAACGGTCACAATCGTCAACAAACACAAAAATCTGCCTATCAAATGTCTGCAGCCGATTTTTGATGTCCTTTACCGTTTTCTCTCTACCTGAAAGATTAAACAGAATGCCGAACAATGATAAAATAGCGCGTCCCAGGCCGACTGTACCATCATTATCAATCTCACATACCGCTGCCTTTAGTTCTGTCATGCGAATTCCTTCCGATTTCAGTTCTCGTTCCAACGTAAGATAAAACTGTCTGGTAATATCCGCATCACCATATAGCCAAGGTTGAAAGTTAATACATAAATGTCCTGACTTTATCAACCGTTCCATCAGATTAGTCATCAACCAACTCTTACCAGTACCCCAACCACCTGTAATAGCCACACCTGTGGCACCATTTTCATTTCCTTTTTCATTAACCAGCCTATCAAACAAATCTTTCACAAATCCATCACGCCCCATGAAATCGGTCTCATGGTTATCATCAAACAACAGATTATCTTCTTGATGCAATGAATCCACAGGCTGTTTTTCAGGACTTTCGCCTGTAAAATAGGTTGAAATCCATAATGCTGGTAATAAAATAAGAAGTATATCACTATAACAAATATCAGGCAATGAAGCAAAAGTTGTAAATGTATCACCATAAAAAAATCTCATCACGAGATACATATACAGTAAGCATCCAGACAACATCCTTGTCCACTTTCTTCCTGTTTCTGAAAGGTTGTCGGATAATCTAATCATGCCCGGTATCCCCAGTACGATTAACACAAATGCAAGTGTGTCGTTCAGAATAGAAGACTCAATTGCATCCAACAATCCCTGTCCATCTGTCCCCAAAATAAACTCATAAAAGGGTTCCCGTAGAAACATGAACAGAACTGCCAGTAGTAGATATATTAAGATTACATCTTTTTTCATATAACCTCCTACTATCATATCCTATACATTTGCTTCCGCATTTGCATGTATATATCCTTCTTGAATTTATACATTAACTCTTCCTTAGCCTTATCTTGTTCCAGCTTATATCCGAAAACAATCTCTGGCAAATGATCAATATAACTCTTGGGGATAGAGAAATTATCGCCCAAGAATCTCTGATAACTTCTTTGCAAGCTTTCCAATCTCACATACATATTCTTCACTATCCCATTATGCTTGGCATAAAACTGGTCCAGATTCAACCATGTTTTATACCCTGTATCCAAATCTGAGGTCTGGCAGTTCATCCTGACTTCTATACTGTCTTTATCGTACAGCCTTACGGTAGGCTTATAACTGAAAGAAATATCACCCTCTCTGAATTCATAGGGGTGCATCAGGTATTCTTTATCCCTTGTCGCTCCTATCGGGTCATTGGTCCACTTACATGGCACTCTGTTACAGGATATACACGACGGTATCAGGTTGTAATAGTTCATTGCCAAATAGGGATATTCATTTTTAGGAAGAAAGTGATCTATATCTGGCTTCACCATTGTATTAGGGTTTGTTTTAGTAGGATGCTCTGCATAATAGACATAGTTTCTTCCGCAATACGGACATATTTCTATATCCACTCGTTTAACATGGTCATTCTTTGAAAAAAAATCATCATTGTCGTACATCCCATCTACGAACAAAACCTTCATACTAGCAATAAATCGTTTTTTCTCGCCTGTCTTTTTTCTCTCCCATGCTGACAGATCTGCATCTATCGATGCTATTAACCCTTTTTGCTGACCAAAATCGCCTGACAATAATAGATGTATTAGCTCATTCTTATTAACAGCTATTTCTTTCAGAAAAACTTTTGCATAGCTATCCCTTGGCACTTGCCCCAAAAATGCAGCGACAATGTTTTTAAACGCCTCCTCATAAAATGAGAAATGCGCCTCAGCCTTTGTATGATGTTCGTCAATAATCCTATACATCTTTATCTTTTTTCCTTTTCAGCATAGCACTATTCATATACTCACAAACTATCGGGTCTCCGATATAGTCAGTCATATCAATTGCCAAATAGCCTTCATTCCTGAAGCCGCGCTCATAATCTTTAATCCACTCCTCTATCCTCTGTGTGGATATTCTACCCATAGCCGACTCCTTAAAAAAGAAACTGTTCTCCAACAAATCATAATAATTGCCACCAAACGACTGCCCTTTTATAGGGAACACCTCTCCGTTCTCCAAGTACAACGATCGTTGCGACAACACATCCGATAATACAAACGGCGAGTGGGTTGCCAAAATGATATTGATAGATTTGATTTTCCTTCTGTCTATATGACACCAATGTATCGTTTCCAGCAGTTTCGTCACAAAATCACGCTGAAAGTTTGGATGTGCATACAGTTCTGCCTCATCAAACACTATGTTTATATGCCTGTATGCTACGGTATGTGGGCCGTTCTTTACACTTTGCAGGTTCTTGATGTGATAGATGATGTAGCTCAGAGAGTTCATCAACTGGCGTTCACCGCTACTCATCTGCGAGAATCGTAGTTCACCTTTTTTATATACGTCATTGACATAGGGCAGCAAGTCCTTTTTCGCTAGTCTACGATTCGCTTCTTTTGCTGGTTTCATTGTCACATCCACATTATAGTATGATGGCGGCAAAGCTTTCAATATATCATCATACGTATTACCGCTTAGACTAGCAACATAGTTTTCTATTGGAATCAAATGCCCTTTCGAGTCTATCGTTTTGTCTTGATAGAACGTCAAGCATTGTTGGATTTTCAAAGCCACATGGCTTTCGTCTTTCACCAATGACTTTACAACTTTCATTATTTTGTCTCGGAAAGGCTTCTCATGCACTTTATTCTCCAAATGCGAGCCACCCTTCTTAGCCTCACGAGCCAATCCAGTCAACCCAATCATGCTCTGATATTGACGATATATAAGACAAACCTTCAGACTCTTATAGGCCAGATAGTATGTTGTCAGGTCAAACTCACTTTTAAGTTTGCCCTCGATCGTCTCAATTTTCTGGCTGTTTTCTGGATAAATATCATCCAGTTTGCTTTCCTTCTTCAAGTCGTAGTCATTCATCAGTTCTGCTTGCCAAGTCATCTGAAACGCATTCAGCAACTCCTGCAATTGTTTAGCATCAAATAGCGATGTAGTCCTGCTTAATGCAGCTATACGCCCGTCTCTATAATTCAGGTCAAGCGAATATACGATATGCTCAGGGTTATACCCGTCAAGAAATTGTTTGTTCTGAATATAGAATAGTACCGACAACACCACTAACCTCTGCTGCGACAATTTGTTCTCTTTATCAAAGTCAATAAGTCCATCTTCTCTGTACGGTGTCATCACCAATGGTGCCAGATAACCGTCATTTTTATGATAAATACCCGTCAGCCAATCACCATTCACATTCTTGTCTTCTGGGAAAATGGTCAATGGCAGATAGTCTGCTCGTCTAAAGGCATATTGACTATAGTTACACGAGATAGTATAGAAAAACTTGCGCAAGAAATTCTTCGGTCCCATAGTCCCTTTATGCAAAGCCTCATGGTCTAAGTGCGTCACAGCCCCATTCTTTTTGTCCTGATAGTAATAATCCATCTGATCACCATTGCACTCTATACAGCCAAGGTTCCCGTTGGTTTCAAAATATAGCGAAGCCCATAATCCGTATGCATAGCTCAGTTTTCTACCTGTTTGCAGACTATCTACACCTCTTTTGTTCCTTTCTCTCTCATCCAACCATACGTATGCCAAATTGTTTATCAGTCGGAACATGATATCAATAATGGTCGATTTACCCGAGCCATTATTACCTACAATGGCACACACCGTAACCTCTGGCATGCGCTTGTATATCTGGTATAATCCCTCTACGGGCTTTTCCCAGTCTTGCATCTTATACTGTTTAGCAAGAGCCGGTTTTTCGTATCGCCCAAAAGGATACCAACCCGGCTTCAAGTTATGAATTACCGCAGTCGATCCTTTTACTATATCTATTCCGATGATTCTCATTGTGTAATCTAATGCTATTTTATTTAAACCACAAAGAGACATGACCAACACATTTGCTCACACCTCTTACATCTTCCTTCATCCTACTTACATACTTCTCATCTCCCCCTCCACCATCTTCATCAGCTTCGGCAGCATCCCTTCTATCTTCCTGCACTTCACCTTATTGTAGTGGAAGTCCATATCATCCAGAAGGTCATTACACAACTCCTCATCCATGTCACCACCATATCCGGCGGCAACAACGGCAATGGCGGCTAGTTTGCGGGCATCCTTGTCCGTTCTTAATGCCGTACTCATCAGTATCGTGGGTAGCATCTCAAATAGAATGTTGCAATAACGCAATAGCTCAAGGAAATAATCGTCCTCCGTGAGAAAGGCATCAAGCATCTCTTCTTCATACTGTCGAAGCAAGAGAAAGAACCTTTCCTTCCGAATCTTACCCTTCAGGCACTGAAGCTGTGTCATCACCCAAAACAGCGCATGCGACAGAACAATACGATCCTCAGAGGAATGATAGTAGAACATCCTATCTTCTTCCTTTGGATGCATTTCCTGCAGTCTCTGCTCCATCTGAGCAAACATCTGCTTTCGCGTCTCTCTCAGCTCATTTTTCTCCATTGTTACGTCCTAAATTATGACATAAAGAGGTACAAGCAATACGCCTATACCCCTTTAACAATCCCAATCCTTTCATCCCCATAATTCCTTTATCTCATACTTCCGCCTTGCCGTTCCGTTCCCTCAACCATTCATACAGCATCACTCTCTCCCCACCAGGCTTGGTCAGCATAAACGAATGTTCCTTCTCGTCATACGAAATCCAAGGATACTGCTGCAAGTATTCATGGTTCTTCCATCGCCCATTATTGGGCTTAATGGCCAGTATCGCCACATCGTCTACACCTTTGTCACAATCTGCATAGCCTATCTCCCAACAGCACCATACCGACTTCAGCGAATCCGTCGTGACCACATAAATCACCTTTCTGGCACCCTTTATCCTGTCCTTCAAATCCGCCGCAGTCCGTGCATCCGTCTCGTGCTTCATGTCTGGATCTTGCCAGTCCACATAGCCGTTGATGCCACCTTTGCTGTATTTCAGGAACAACAGAACCTTGCGGATAAACTCCACGTCACGGCTCGAATGCGATACAAACACATCGTATTCCCTATCACCCCACCGCGAAATCACATCCAGATTCTCATCAGCATACTGCGCAGCAAGCTTTTCTATCCTCCGCTTAGTCAGCAGTTCCTTCGGCTCAATCATCCTTCAAATCCTATATGCAACTACTCATTTATCTTCAGCAACAGATCCATGATGACCTTCTTCAAGTCGCCAAGCCCTAATGTCTTATCTCCCAGTGCCTTGAAATAGTCGATATAAGCATCATACTTCGTACCACCAGCTGTCATCACAGCCATCTGTTCTTTATACAGTTCTTCGGCCATCGAACCGGTTGCGCCCACAGGAATCAGGAAGTTCCCATTGTCCTTTGATATATCATATTCATTACGACATCCCGGCGAGTTAATCACATTACCAGATCCCTTAGGCTCTTCTTTGTTACCCATAAAGAACAGCGTCACGCCCGTCAGCGAAATCATCTCTTTCCTATATGCGGGCCACACAACCGCTGGGTTAGGTATCCCTTGCGGGAATGGTCTGATGGTCAGATTCCCATCCACAGGCTTATGTTCCTTGTTCAGTTCTAGCAAAGCCCCTGATATAACCTCATTACCAAGTCCAAGGCCATAACCGTTGACAATACGGAATCCATTCTTGATCAACTCCGCACTCAAATCGATTACAAATTGCTTGAAATCATCTGCCCCGTATGGCGAATAGTCGTGAGCCGCTCCCGATATAAACACCGTCTTACGCATATACCGCTCTTTGATGGCAGTCAATATCTCCGTTATCTCATCAAAACTATCTATCATCACCGTCTGAATGCCGTAGTTCTTCATGTCCTCCACGAACAGTTCCTGCGCTCGTACAGCATTTTGGAAGGCATCATCACTGTCGAATTTCGCTCTTTCCAAAGTCTTCAGCAGATAGTAATGTGTCCGCTGGTTCTCTTTGTACAGGTATCTGGCATACTTCAACACATACTTCAAGTTCGGGTCATCGAAACTCAAACCCATAAACAGGAATGTACGATTCGTCAGGTCATAATTGAAGTTGTTCAGGAATGCCTGATGTGTGTATGGATATTGCTCGAACTGGTCTCTTGTCAGGATAGTCTTGTCGGGATTATCCACGTCACCGTGCATCTTATATACCGTCACCTGACTACCGTTCTTCGACACGGCTAGACTCGAAGGCAAAGACTTCACGTCATATACTTTGTCAGCCTCCTGCAAAGCCTTCTCAATCAACTTGTCAAAGTTGGTCGTCCAATACACATCTATAGGCAGACTTGCCAGTATCTTATGGTTCACGCCAGGGTCGGCAGTACTGGGAAATTTATTCAGAATGGCAGAGCTAAGCTCATGCGTACTCTTGGTCTCATTCACATAATACTGCGCCAACTCCACCAGATTGGTGTGAGGCTCTATTTTGAAGTTCAGCTCCTCGGCCACGTCCTTCAACAATCCTGGCCAATTCACGAAACCTGCTGGTGCAGACAGACCTGCTCCAGCAAATATGGCGGCACGCCTTTCATTGAGTGCCTCACAATACTTCTTAATCAAAACATTTTTATCCATATTCACCTCCTAATCTTTCTCACACATCCATCACCTCATCTTCCTCCAACGGCCTATAGGCACCATCCTTGGCTTCCAGAAGAATTGTCCCTGATTCAAGGCATTTCAAACTATGCCATTGACCTTTTTCTATGTTAAGAACAGTACCCCCAGGAACCATATCTATGGTATCCGTGAGATTACCAATCTCGTCATAGAAGTATTCTTCGAAGTGCCCTCTGACGCAAACACACGTCTCACTTGATCCCTTATGCCTATGTATGGGCATTATTGTCCCAGGCTCCAACGCATTCAGCATCCTCTGGCTCTGATCGTCAGCGGAATTACGCAAGTCAAGGTTAAACCTAAGTCTTGGATTTGCTTTTGCCTTCTCCGTAAGCTCGTCTAATATTTTATTATCTATAACCATATTCGTTTAATCCGTAAGATTCGTGTTCGCTTTATTCTTGCCCCATTGAGGAACAAACAGGAAAGAGCAAAACACCCACAATGCTTTTAGTACCTTCATGTTAGTTCTTACTTATTGCAAGCAATGCTTTCGTTTTCAGTTTCCAGCACTTATGCCATACAAACCATACTGGCGCCCAAATGACATCGGCAGGATAATGGCTCAACAGATGCCAGTTATGCCTGCATACCTGCTTTACCGCATTCCATTTTCCACCGTCATGTTGCAGCCTTTGGTCATAATGACCGAAGTTGCCGCCTTGCATCACTTGCGAGAGAATGTATTTCCCTTCCTTCTCATCAGGCTCCCAAAGCATCCATTCACGAGGCATTCCAAGAGCCTCTTTCATCACCCACGTCAGCCCCTTCGCAAACCGTTCCATTCCGAATTTCGATACCGCCTCCAAAGAATTACTAACATCCAGTTTATCTCTATTAACCGCCTTCAACACAAAGTAGTAGTCAACGATCTGCCTCATACCTACACCTTCATACAAAAAATGTCGATAGATATGCAATAGTATATAGAACACGTTAAACAAGGACGTTGGTGTTGTTAATCCATTATTATCACAGAATAACAATGCATCATTCTCTCTGAACCACTTCTGCAATCTCCTATTCTTCCATAGGTTCAGCAGCACTTCCACTCTATAGTGCATCTCCACTTCAGTATCATCCCAAAGGTTCAGATGCAAATGTTTATAGTCCCAATCAACTTCTTTTAGCCCCTGAGACTTTGCAAAGGCCAACGCTTTTCTTATTCCACAGTTGGCATATACATCGATATCACCACTCTGTCGCAGAGGACGTAATTCCTTATCATATAAGAGTGTAATACCTTGTCCTTTCAGGATTGTTCCATGCAAACCAGCATTCTTAAGCCTACTCAGAAGATCTATACACCGTTCATCCAACAATCGGTTTTGCTGCTCAATCATCTGACCAATACCTATCCATTGAAGCAATATTTCCTGAGAAGGTCTTTGCTCAACAGATAACCGCTCTATACCATGAAGGAGGATTCCTGTTACTGCTTGTCGTTCAGACTCATCATACAAGACTGACCATTCATCGTCTGAAGGCACATGGTTAAGGCTAACTCTATTGCCTAAAGCGACTTGCAATAGCTCAAACAACAACGACATAGTTTCGACGCAACCTTATAAAACAAGAAACCAATATAACAACCCAATGTGTTAAGAATAATATCATCAACTTCTGCGAACCCCTTATTTAACAGGAACTGGAGTATCTCAATAGATACAGATATTATAACGCCCATCAACATGACCATTAATGCAGGTTTCTTGATAGTTAAGCCCAACAGAAATCCAATAGGAACAAATACTATTATATTGAGAAGTATAGGTAAATATACCAAGTCTCCACCTTCATTTATAAGGTCAAAACTCCAAAAAGGAGTTAGATTGTAATCACAAATAGCTTTGGGAACTCTATAAACAACTGTGGTCAAATAAAGCAAAAAAACATATTCTATAAACAATATCACTGCAATATTTCTCAGGAGGTTTCTTCTTGCGACCAACACTAGCGCTATAATCCCCACAAAGAAAAATACAAGTTGGCCTATATATACCTCCTTGGGGATTCTATAAAAGTTTATGTAAAAATAATCATATATATCCTCACTCACCGAATGCAGTCATTTTTAATATTAATAAGACAATGCTCTCTGTAATAATAAGCTCTTTTTACGCACGATAAAGAGGGAAATAATGAGATGACATATCAAAATTATGATCAGACTCTCTTCGAATTCTCACCAGCTCATCATATTTCTCTTGATCAAAAATCTGTTTGTCTATCGAGAATTGATAGTCAGAGTTCTTGTTGAATGCAGCCTTGAACTTATAGAGATTATCTTCACCTGAACCTACACCACCACCGAGATGGAATGTTTCGAACCCTTGCTCACATCCCCACAGAGCAGCCTTGTAAAGCAGCAAATTAGAAGGTGCCAAATTGCGGTATTCAATCATAGAGCCAGACAGGTGATAATGCATCTGTTTATTACCAAAGAGCATAATACTCATGGCTATTATCTCACCATTCAATACCGCATAGAACATCTCGTAATTGTCATGCAGATCGTTATGGATAGACTCGTAGAACTTATCTCCGAAATAGTAATACTCTTCAGCATTGTCCTTATCCATTGTAGCATTGTAGATACGACGGAAGTCTTTGAACAACTCCAATTCCTTTCCGTGAAAAATCTCAATACCATTCTTTTCCGCCTTACGAATCATATTGCGGTTCTTGCTGATGATGTTCTCCCAGATTACTTCTGGCGAAGTCAAGTCAATAGCGATAGTCTTGCCTAAGTCTATCACATTCGACAATTCCTTCATGGGTTCAGCGTTCTTCAGAACAGGGTGATAGCGAACAAAGTTATCCACAATGTTCTCTTCTTTCATCTTGGCAACATATGCTTTCCAGAATGTTTTTCGGTTTTCTTCCGACGTATCTCCTTCGAACAAAACACCACCATATCCGTAAGGTGTTACTGAATCATACACTCCAGCCAATGCCGTTTCACGACGCATATACACATAGATGGCCCGCAATCCATTCTCCTCATAGTAGAGCAAGAAAGGATCACCGTCACCATGAATATGGAATGCCTTCACATATCCGCTCAAATAATAGACATCCCATTCTTGGAATGAACGCACCACATTATCCCATTCTGCACTTTGGGATATATTATAAAGTTGTATCATTTCTTATTAATATACTTGTTCCAACCTAAATCATCCGTCTCATCATACATATCTTCACCAATATCTTTACGGCGAAGTACATTCATGATAGTCTTCCAGATAATTTTTATATCAAGCAACAATGAAAGGTGGTCTACATACCATACATCATACTCAAACTTTTTACTATATTTCATTGTATTGCGACCATTCACCTGAGCCCAACCTGTAATACCCGGCCTTACTTCATGCCGTCTTGCTTGTTCTTTTGAATACAGTGGCAAAAATTCAACTAACAATGGTCTAGGGCCTATCAATGCCATGTCACCTTTCAGAACATTGATTAACTGCGGCAACTCATCAAGCGATGTTGAGCGGACAATATGACCAACTTTTGTTAATCTTTTCTCATCAGGAAATAGATTACCATCTGCATCCCTTTCATCGGTCATTGTTTTATACTTAATGACTCTGAATATCTTTCCATTCTTACCTGGCCTCTCTTGAAAGAAAAACGCCCCTGCGCCTTTGTTTGCAAAATGGAGCCAAATAGTAACGATCAACAAGATTGGACTGATGCAAATCAAAGCAATCAGAGAAATCCAGAAGTCGAAAATTCTTTTGAAGAAGTTTTTATACATATAAATTATATTATTCATTAATTTGCATGCTACGCTAGTCTTTTCATAACCTGATTCGAATTCACCTCAGCCCACTGCGAAGCACGCTGAGTTTTTTTACATTCAAAGCACACTAATTTGTGTTTTCGACATCATCTAATACCCAAGTATCAATTCCAAAATACTCCTTCATCCTTACTTTAGGAGCCTTGGCATCGCTCTTATCTAATTCTTTCCACATCTTATCAAGTGCCTCTCGGAAATGGAAAAGCACTTCTAATGCTTTCTGGTCATTGACAACACCATAGTAAACCATACTTGGGAAATCACCATCGTATATCTTTTCCGTGAGATACCATCTTGGTTCTTCACTCTCCCATGCAATAGTCATCAAATAAGGTATGGCAGGCCATTTACCTAAACTATCTGGCTTTACATCATACAAAGATGCAAGATATGGATATTTCTTTCTAAAGTGTTTCTTCAAAACGGCTATACCACCCTGCTGTTCAACACCATTCTTCACAAAGTCCAGCAAATCACCTAAACAACAGCAAGCAATGATGCAATCTTTCTGCATGATGAAGTAACCTACCATATATAGATCTTCGGCTAAGGGAAAAACAACCTCTATCAATCCTGGACGTATCAGCTTTGAATTGATGAGCATATCATCCTCAAGTAATCTTGGTGGATTCTTTGTAATAGCAGGATATACCTCTACAGGAACTTTTAGCTTCTTGTTTGCATCGTCCAGTTCTTTCTTAACTCTTTCAGCCAATTTCTTAGTGGCATCATCAAGGACATCCCCAGACTCATCACCTAAGATGAGCGCAATCAAGTCTGCTTTCCTCATCTTGGATGTCGCTTTCAGTCCTTTCTCCTTGATGACGTCCCGAAGTTCTGCTATAGTTTTCTTCTGCAGGATTTCTTCTGTATATTGTTTTTCAGCCATGCACTTCTAAATACTACCAACCAGTCAAGCCAAAACCCTTCCTGACTCTAATTTATAATCATAGGAATGTTCACCCTCAGCTCTGAAGTCTGTATGATAGCGCTCCAGTACATTTTTGAACACCTCATCATATTGAGGGATAAAGAGGTCATGCTTTGCTTCAAGTTGCTCAATTATAGCATTAGCCATAGGTGCAGTTATGCTTAGGTCTGTTTTACCTGCTGTAAATGAAGTCCCCTTCAATGAGCCTGGGCTGACATTAAGGATACTGTTTTCAGAACCTCCTTTCTTCAGCTCCACGTTCACACTTTCAATAAATATCTTTAAAGCAGCCTTAGTAGCACCATATACGGCAAAGAAAGGTGAAGACATAAAGCCAGCAATGCTCACCATCACCCCACAAAAGAAGTCTTCTTTGGCCTCCAACTTGCCATAGAACTTATGAACTAAACGTAAAACAGGAATAGTATTGACATTGAAAGAATTCATGATGTGACTCTCTGGCACATCTTTGAACAAAGTCAATTTACCAAAACCTGCCGTTATCATCAAAGCATTAATATCAGTGAACCGATCAAAGAAGGAATAATCTTCATTGGTCAGATCAAACTGAAAAGTCTCGAACTTAGAATTAGTAAACTCCTCTGATAATGGAGCCTTATCAACGATATAGATCTTCTCAACCTCATCTCGTCTGGCAAGCTCAGTAGCAATGCTAAGACCTATGCCATTAGCACCTCCAACAACAAGTATTCGTTTTATCATATTTCAGTTACATTTTCACCGTTACGGTATTTCTCTATTATTTCTGCTATTGCTACACTTTCACGCCTACGCAATTTATAGCAACTACGACGGTCGTTGACAATCATTGAAAGAAATTCTTGTATTTCATAGCGTAAACCTTCACCATCATAGCTATAGAAGTATTTCTTATTCTTAGTTTGATCCTCATATCGTACTTCAAAGTAGCTAGTGAGCCACCAAGGTGCTGGTACGTATACATACCCTTTGGTTCCTGAAATCACAAGGTTACCCTCAGTTTTCACTCCAATACCGAGTGTAAAGGAAGAAGTGGCATGGGGATAATTGATTACACCTTTGGTGTAAATATCCACACCATTCTCACGTTTGGTATGGAAATCAATATCTTTCCAATCTATGCCCAAAAGCTTAATGATGGCCATTACAGTAAGAGGGGCATGTTCGGTCATAGCTCCACCAGCCTGTTCTGCATCCAATTCACGCGTAGGGGGTGCAACCATCTTACTTAAAGAGGCCTTTACATCAACCACATCTCCTATAATGCCGCTTTTAATCAGGGTAACGATATGACCAAAAGCGGGACAGTAAGCTGTCTTACTGGCCTCCATCAGCACAAGGTTCTTTTCTTCAGCCAACCTGTAAAGTTCAAGCGCCTCTTCTTTTTTCAGCGTAAAGGGAATTTCACAGAGTACATGCTTACCAGCTAACAAACTCCGTTTGATATAATCATAATGAGTCAGATGTGGTGAAGCAATATAAACGATATCAACTTTCTCAGCAAAAGTATCAAAATCCGTATATGCTTCCAAGTCATGTTTCTTGGCAAACAATTCTGATTCATCCTTGTCTGAATTAAGTACCGCAACCACCTCAGCACCATTCACCACTTTGGTTTCTGGCACAAAACGATTGGCAATACGTCCGCTTCCTATGATTCCTATTTTATAAGTATCCTGGCTTTCTGCACGAAGCATGGTGGAGGATATACCCTCTGTACGAGGCAAATATACCACCTTGCAATACTCATTCAAATAGTCGAATTTCCCTTCCCAATCACTTCCAATCGCAAATATATCAACATCATATTTCTGTATGTCATCAATCTTCTGGCCAAGGTAGTCTTCGATAATTACCTCATCCGCATAACCCGTAGCTTTTACAGCTTCAACGCGCTCCAACACATTGTTGCGAACGTTCAATTTGCCGCGCCCACGGTCAAAGCTGTCACTGGTGACCCCAACAATTAGGTAATCTCCAAGCTCCTTCGCCCTACGTAACAGGTTGACATGCCCCTGATGAAGCAAATCATAAGTACCGTATGTTATGACCTTTTTCATAAATCAGAACTTTTTTTCAAATAAAGATGCTCAATATGCAAATGACGTTTATCTTCTGGCGGCAACTGCATATAGTCACCATATAAGTGTTTCAAATACTCATCAGCCTTTTCTACGCCAAAGAGTTGTAAGTTCTCAAAATCATAAAGTTTTGGCTGGCCGAATGTTTCCTTACTTACTATTTCTCGCATACCCCAAGCGCCAAAATGATTCGCCCAAAATAATCCTTCACTGCTTATCAATCTTTTTTCAATAAGACCAATGATGGTTTTCTTCTTAAGGTTTTTGGTAAGCATCACAAGAACCTTTCTGCCAAAATTGCGTGACGAGCTTATTGTATTTAACCTTAAATATCTATATACCTGTATTTTTGACAAGATATTAATGCACCAATTTTTAGAAAGCAATCGTTTATTATTGTTGGTTTGATCTAAAGGAAAAATATCAATATTTACTCCAATTGTTAAACCTTCCCGTCCACTTTCCTTAATTACAGTCCGAATGTCCTCTAACTTTGCAAAGCCATTAATGTAATGCTCATCGTCTTGCTGAGTATGAAGTATATAATAATCAGGAATAACCTCTCTCAAAAATTCAAGCATTTTAGGATAATAATCTCTAGGAACTCCAAAATCCATATCATCATCCCAAGGGACAAACCCTTTGTGTCTAATTGCGCCTAACTGAGTCCCTCCTAACATATAATAAGGAATGCAATTTTTTACACATGTTTCGTGGAACAGACTTGCCATTTCTAATAAATAGTGATGACAATCTGCAACATTTATCTCTGATAATTGTTTAACGTCCATCTATAAAATCATTTTTAATTATTTACGCTTCAAGAATAATTGTAGTCACAAAATCAACTAAAATGGCTGACAATTGCCTTATATGTATTATCAACCAAATAGTTTACCCTGAGATACGCATAGCCTTTCTCTCCCATAGCCTTTCTATCTGAAGCCAGCATCTTATCCACCAAAGCCGTAAAATCTTCTGGCTTTACACTCTCACACCAATATCCATACCCATTCTCCTCTGCTATCTTACCAATATCAGTATTCACATCAGTAGCGCAAATGACAGGCATCTTATATTCCAAATAAGATAATAAACGAGATGGATAATTCGGAATTGTGAAACGATGATCTAAGAATATCAAACCTACATCACAGCTTTGTACTAGCAAATCATAGTCCGCTTTCGGGAGCCTTTCAAATACACTTACACTTTCGGGGGCTGTTGCTTCATACCAGTTTTTTATTTTCTGGTATTCCGTCCCACTTCCTATAATTAGAAAATGGCAATCCTTTCTATTCTTGTTTGTATCAAGACACTTTATCAGGTAATCTATTCCCTGTGGTCTTCCCAGATTACCACCATATATAAATAAAGGCTTATCAGTGGGTAGATTATAATTGGTTTTTAAATTAAATTTTTCTTCATCTGTCAAAACTCGCTGCTCTGCTAATTCTATGCTATTAGGTGCAACTTCGACGTATTTAGGACAAATAAAGTCATTATGTTCCAAAAGGAACTTTACATTTGCAGGCGACATACAGCCTATATAATTCGACTGGCGGTATAATTTTATCTCCTTCCTGCGAAAATACCAATAGAATAATGACTTCTCGCCAAACATTTCAATATCAACCGCATTTTGAGGGAAGATGTCTTTTAGCAGAAGATAAGAAATAGCCTGTGGATTTTTCTTTTTTAAATAATCCACTACTCCTGTAAATGTGATAGGTGGTGTTGTATATAGAATCAAGTCAAATCTTACATCCTTCAAGTATTTTTTAATTGCACTAATGTATTGTTTTTCTATCCTCATCGTGCTAATTCCTTTCTCTATGAAGCTAGTCTTCTGAATGTTAAGTGTTTTTACACCTAATATACTTACGCCTCCCTGCTCTTCTAATTTTGTCAGCATACCAAAGCGTCTCTCCCGGGGAACCACGACATACACATTATGCCCTTCCTTGCGGAATTTACGCATTAAGTCTTCCGATATTTCTCGATCGTTGATATTAAAAAAACGGTCTAATGTAAGAAAAACAACATTCATATTTTGTATTAAACATTTTATTTCGACATATTACTGCACAACGTTTAACGACTTAACAGTTCATTATATAGGGAAATGTATTTATCAAATTGAACATTCTTGTCAAAAAGCGAGACAGCCCTATTCCTGCAAGCATACCTATCTAAGGGATAATTCTTTAATTTAATTATAGCGTTTGCCATCTCCTTTATATTCCCCTGTTCAACCACTATTCCTGTTCGATCATCAATAATTTCAGGACTTCCACCCGTTTGATATGTTACTACAGGTAGTCCACAAGCTATCGACTCAATATTAACCGTCGGAAATGTATCAGCATATGTTGGGTTAATAAACACATCAGAAGTACTATATAGTTCCACTAGTTGTTCGACATTTTGAGTTCGAGGTATAGCATTTATACCTTTAGGCATCATTTTTATTTGTTCGTAAGTCAAACCTACTAGTGTTATCTCATACGTTTCAGGAAGTATTTCCCTCAATCTGTAAACATCCTCTAAACCTTTCTCCCTACACCAAACATTAGATACACCAAGGACTTTGAATCGCGTACTTTGTTTTTTATTAATAGCTTCTAGCGGCTTAAATACGTCTAAATCTATGCCATTATGAATAACTTGAATGTTAGAGCCTTTGAAAAAGGAATCATTTACAAATCCCTCAAGCCAATTAGAACAAGGAACTATTGTGAGATTTCTGTTACCCAAGTATAATCGTTTCTTTAAATTGAAATTATAATTTGAACGATCAACAAACGAAACTGGGTCAATTTTTTGCAAAGGGCACTTTTCACATTGACTTTTCCATTTTTCGCAGCCTTTTAATACTGGATGAAAACAATGACCTGTAAACGCCCAACAGTCATGAAATGTCCAAACCACTTTGATGTTAGTCTGATTAAGATACTCAAAAAGAATGCAATAATTCAGCCAATGGTCATGAATATTGTGAAGATGAACGATATCTGGTTTGACTCTTTTTATTTCTTCAACCAGTTTATGCGTTGCTCTTTTTGATCCCAAACCTTCCCTGTCCAGCAAATAATTCTCTATATAATGAGAATAAGAATCAAACTTACTACCAACTTTTATTAACTGTGAAAGCGACGGAACATTTGCTTGCCTACTTGAATATGCAATCCAACTCTCCCACCCATGGGAAAGTGCCGCTTCTCCTATTGATTGTGCTATCTTTCCTGTAGAAAGATTAACACACACATTAATTTGAAATAGTTTTGGCATTTAAAAATACAACTTTAAAATGACCACACCCCAGTAAAATGACGCTTTATGTTACGCCTTTTTATAATTGTGGAACTGCCCTCAATAATATATTTTATTTGATTAACTGGTATATATTGAACAAGATTTCGACATACTATATGATGTTCAATATAATCATCATAATTGCCACTAATACTAGAATACATCAAGTCATAACCTGCTTTTGTACATGCGTCAATTACCTCTTTAGAGAAAAGTCCCTGTGGATAACAAATCGCTCTGAAAGGATGCCCAAAAGTATTCTCCAGAAATGATTTGGCACCCTCTGTTTCATGCTTCAAATCGGCACCCACATGCCCCGGGAGACCTGTGTGGCTCCATGTATGCGATTCAAACAAGAACCCCAGTTGATACATTTCTACAATATTTTCTTTTGTCATATACCCCTCTTTCCCTATAAGGTCAACTGCAATAAAAATTGTCGGGTATATATTCTCTTTAATAAAGAAATCTCTGTGATCATACAAGCCCTTCCAACCATCATCAAAAGCTATCATTATTTGATTTTCGGGTTTGTCGATATTTTTAACAATATTAAAGCCTCTTTGTCTAATACAATAAATATGCTTTTGTATGAGTTCCAATGGTGTCCCCATATCTGTATAGACAGTACTAACGTCATGATAATAGAGAACCTTGCTTTTTCTATTATGATTGAAAACATACCCAATCCATAGGGTAAACAATTTTATAACATCAATTATCTTGCTCATAATGATTTTTTCTGTATAAAAGCGCTATCATCCAAAGATTCTAAGACTTTTCTTTTTTCAACTAGCGACAATTGTTTTGTATGTACATTATATTTCATATTTCTTTCTATATAGTCATCAATTGTTCCAATGATCTTAGCTGGGTTCCCGCCTACTATAGTATATGGTGGTACTGATTTAGTTACAACAGACCCAGCTGCGACCAAAGCCCCCTCTCCGATAGTGACTCCCATCATTATTCTACTACCTGCGCCAATATAAGCCCAATCCTTGACGACAATCTTACCGAAGCAATCAAAATCTGGTATTTGTCGGCGAATAGCATTGCCACCTCCATGTGTATGAAAGGCAACGCCATGTGTTACCTGCACATGATTCCCTATTGTTATAAGATAAGGTTCCGTTCCCCATCCCATAATTCCAATTAAACAATGATCACCTACTTTAACACCCAAATGACGTGCATAATCGGCATAATCGCGAAAGTGTCTAAAATAGAACCATTCTAATTTATTAATTATCCGTCTAATCATGTTTGTTACCCTTTTACTTTTGATAAAATGTACGATTCCCATATTTTGCTAATCTTTTCAACGCTATATTCATTCTGTATTTCTTTAGCTTTTTCTCCCATGCGATTAGCATCCTCAATATTACTTAAAAGATAATCCATCCTCTCTTCTAATGCTTTCTGATCTTCGTTAGGGATCAAAATACCATTGATACCATCTTGAATTAGCTCTCTTGGCGCCCCAACGGGACAATCCGTTGAAATACATGGTAGTCCAAGTGCCATAGCTTCCATGAGAGCATTAGGCATCCCCTCCCATCTTGATGACATTACAAATAGCTGCGCATCTTTTATTCTTTCATGCAAATCGGGTTTATTTCCACAAAGTATCACGCTCTTTTCTAGACCTAACGTACTAATTAGTTGTTGTAATTTCTCTCTTAAAGCCCCATATCCATAAATCGACAATACATATTGTGGATATTTTGAATATAATCTAGCAAAAGCATTTATTGTCATTTCGTGATTCTTTTGGTAATCCAAACGGCCAACCGATACTATTTCTTTTTTTCTTTCTAGTATTGTGGAATGAAGTAGATTTTCACTGACAAACACAGGATTTGGTATCACTATTGATTTTTCGCGAATTCTGCCCTTGAAAAAATTACGTGCATCTTTTGTCTGAAACACTATTCCAGCAGCTTTTGGATATAGACACAATCGTAGATACTTGCGTAATTTATTTTTAACACTCAAATCACCCCTGTCTGAAACAATAACTGGGATATTTGTAAATCTAGTAGCTAAAAGAACAGAGATATTAACCTGTGTTAAAAACGAAATGATAATATCAGGTTTTTCTGCAAGTAATATTTTACGCAAAGCAAAAATAGCCGAAATCTTATTTTTATAATTTATGCCATTATATAGTTTTACCTGCTCTTTTAGAAAATACTGCTTTCCTGTACATTTAGCCAATGCCAAATAGACTACGGCATGATTCTCTGCAAAATAATTACAAAGATGAGACATAACTCTTTCGGCACCGCCTCCAATGCCAATGGAGCCAATTACACAAACTATTTTCATTATGAAGAAAACAAAAAATCTATTAACTAACACTTATCTTGATTCTGCCAATCAAACCCGTCAAGACCTGGCCTGGCCCACATTCCACAAACTCAGTCATGCCATCGGAAATCATGTTCTTTACACTCTGCGTCCAACGTACAGGTGATGTCAACTGCTTCAACAGATTCTCTTTGATTTCGACGGGGTCGGTATGAGGCTTTGCATCCACATTCTGATAAACAGGACAAATAGGCTTGCTTACAGGTGCAGCCTCAATAGCCTTTGCCAATTCAACGCGAGCCATTTCCATCAGCGGAGAATGAAAAGCACCACCTACAGCCAAAGGCAAAGCACGTTTAGCTCCAGCCTCTTTCAGTTTAGCACAAGCCTCTTTAATGGCTTCTATATTACCAGAAATCACAACCTGACCAGGACTGTTATAGTTAGCAGGTACAACCACATTACCCTCCTTGCTTATCTCAGCACATACCTGCTCTATGGTTTCGTCAGGTAATGCAATAATAGCTGCCATTGTAGAAGGTGCTGCCTCACAGGCTTTCTGCATAGCCATGGCGCGGGCATATACCAATTTCAAGCCATCCTCAAATGTCAGTGCACCGGCAGCCACAAGAGCAGAAAACTCACCCAATGAATGACCTGCCACCATATCAGGTTGAAAATCATCCATGCAGAATGCCGTTATCACAGAATGGAGAAAAACGGCAGGTTGTGTTACCTTTGTCTGCTTCAATTCCTCATCAGTTCCATTGAACATGATGTCAGTAATACTATACCCAAGCACCTCATTGGCCTTATCAAAGAACAACTGTGCTCGTTTATTACTCTCGTAAAGGTCTTTGCCCATTCCTACGAATTGGGCTCCCTGACCAGGGAAAACGTATGCTTTTGCCATTATTTATATGATATTTACAATTCTACTTAATGTTGTTATCAAATCATAACCATCCCAAACCAGCGTAAAGTCCATAGATTTGCCAAGTGGAACAAATCTATCTACTCCCTGAGGATGATCTTCGTTTACAAACTTAATAATCTCCTCACGTGTCAGACCATAATAGGTTACAGTCTGGCTCTTGATGGTAGCAATAGGCAGCAAGTCTGTCAAAGACTTGGCATCGTACTCATAGAAGTAACCACTATTAAAACGATAGTCCATCAACACTGGACTCAGACTATCCACCTGTATACGAGTCAACAGGGGCTGTTCAACTGTCACCTTACCAAGCTTCAGATTTGCTGCAGCCTTATACAAAGCATTGATCTTACCAATGGTCTGTACAGGTGCAATGTTGTAGTGTTCCTTAGCATACTCAACTACCTTCTTCCAAAACAGTTCCTTACCCTCAGCCTTCTTCACCCCTACCCACACAATGATACGAGGGGCTGTGCAGGCATTCTGGTCAGAGAAGTATGTGTCGTTATAGAAGTTCTGCACCACCTTATCCTGATCTTCTGCGGCCAAGAATGCATCTGCATTCAGCACGGAGAAGGAATAGCGGTCTGCGAAATTCACCTCATTAGCTCTAGGCTGCAAAGGACTTTGACGGATTTCAGCAATGGTAGCATCACCACCCCAAACAACACGGCTTTGGCACATACCAGAGAAGAGGTCGGTTATCTCCTTGATTGGTGGGTACTTCACAAAGCAGATATAAGGAGCCATCTCCTTATGATTAGTCTCTAACAACTCACGTACACAATCACTGATAATCTGCACCTGTGGGAAGTCTTTAGCGGGCAGACGAACTATATTAGCATTACCAGCCAACAAACCGGCAGCAAAACTAAATGCACAGTTTACAGGCACATTACTTGGGGTGCTATGGAATACAATACCACGGCCCAATCTGCGTTCAAGGTCAATATACTTAGTCTTTTCCTGCATCAAAGCGCCCTTTCGGCACCAGAATCCAAAGGTCATCACATCAGAATACTGGCGACCTCGTTGCATCACAAGTTTTGACAGGTCATTGAAGAATGATATAACAGGCTCTGCAAACGGAGGTAATGCTGGTACAGAAGGCATCTGTTCAATGGTCTTGTCATCACCAATCACAAACTCTAGACCGGAGAGTTTACCGAATTTAGCAGCATAGGTATCTGAACAACCACGAATTTCAGCATTCTTGATACGTCCGTGTATATGGAAGTACTTGCCTTTACGTCCGCATGGGCAGTCATCCTCACCCAGCACAACGCCTTCATCCTCTGTGAGGAGCACATGACCTGGATAACTCTTAGGTAGCACACTTACCACCTCAATGATACCCGTTTCACCATTCTTGGCTACCGAGAAGTCCTTAGGATTACGGATAATGATATCTGAGAAGTTTGAGGCATGAAGATGACCACATTCACACTCAATATAGATAGTACCTGTCTGCTCTACCATACCATAGTAATCATGAACATTCTCAACAGGTATTCCACAAACATCATTCAGACACTGCTTGAACTGAACTGTTGAGACGGACTCTGCAACCAGTTTCTTCCAACCACCGCCATGAATGAGCACACCCTTAGAGAGGTCTGGCTTGTAGCCACTCTCCTTCAACTTCTTATAGAAGTGTTGCCAAATCATAAAGGTGAAGCCAAAGAGGAAAATGGTCTCATCTTTGTGCTCCTCCAAGAACGCTTTCATGCCCTCAATATCCAACTCCATGTTCTCATCCAGCGCATACATACGCTTGCTGCCAAACATAGAGAAGCCCAAGATACCAGCACCTCGTGCAGAGAACATATTTCTGTCCTTCACCACATTGCTGGAGTCAAGGATAATCATGGGCACACGCTTATTCCCAAGAAGTGATGATACAATCTTGGTAAGCGTCTTGGTTTGGTTTGCAGAAGTCTCTCGGTCAAGATAAATCTTAGAGGTCTTTTGGCCAGTCGTACCTGATGAAGTCATTGTTTTAATAACCTCATCTTCTGCCACACTTCTCAGTGTCAAATCCTTAAACAAGCTAACCGGCAAATAAGGCAAATCCTCATAGTGCTGAACTTTGTTGATATCAAAGCCAGTACCATCAAGCATCTTCCGATACTCTTCGCTATGCTCATAATGATACTTGGTCAAGTTCACCAAATACTCATCCAGAACAGCATGCTTCTCTTCTTTGCCCATTGAATATGGGGCGACATTCAATAATTCTTCAAGTGTCATATCTCAAATCATTTTATTCATTGTTTGGTAATCTAGCTTTCCTGAAGGTAACGTTGGTATTTCACTTACGACCTTCACGTCAAAAGCTCTAGTATTTAATCCCGTTTTGTCAACAAGATAATCTTTAATTTTATCTTCCAATCCACTTTCTGTAACAAAAACGGTAATCTTATCATCTACGCCTACACAAGCGCAACTGGTGGTAATTGCCTTTACCAATTGCTCTGTTGCATCCAAATTACAACGGTTTCCCCAAACCTTTACAAATCGCTTCATACGACCTGTAATATAGAAATAACCATCACTATCAAATCTGGCTACATCACCTGTATGTAGCACACCATGATTTTCATCACCCTTTGCCAAGTCCTCTATGCACTCAGCATAGCCCATACAAACATTAGGGCCTTCATATATCAATTCGCCATCTATATCAGGGGTTGTTATCTCCTGATCATTCACATCACGAACAGAAAGTTTACCTCCAGGAATGGCTATACCAATACTCGCATATTTCTCCAACGCCTTATCAAACGGAAGGTAACTCATGCGAGGTGCAGCCTCTGTTTGACCATACATCACTATGAACTCCTTACCGGAGGTCTGTGCGGCCTCCACATATTCCTTTACAATGTTTGCATTGAGTTTTCCTCCTGCCTGGATCATGGTTTTCAATTCAGGTAAATCCATTTTCAGGAAACGAAGCCTGCGAAGCATTTCGTAAGTGTAAGGTACACCTGCAATAGATGTAGCCTTGCCCTCTTTCAAGAAGTTAAGAAACTCTCTTTGTATCACTGCTTTATCTGTCAGCAACAATGTTGCACCTTTTATCATGTGGCTATTTATAACTGACATACCAAAACTATAATACATTGGTAGTGAAGTAATTGCCCTCTCCTTCTCCGTAATCTTCAGGTATTCTGCTATTGACTCTGCATTGCTTTTCAGATTCGTCTCTGTCAATTTCACCAACTTCGGACTACCAGTAGTTCCTGAAGTAGTTAAACAGAGTAATATATCAGGATTTATCTCATGCTGAGTTTCAGCCCAATTAATAAGTGTATAGTCCTCGTATGTAAAAACTGGAACACCATGTCCTAATTCATCGACACGATTCGTAGGAATCCAGATATATTCTGGCATGTAGTGCTTTGCAAGTCCCTGGACTATTCCCATATCCTTGCTGCCATCCAGCAATACCGTTGGGATATTATGCGTCATAAAAGCCACATAGCCCACAAAACTACCTATCGTATTCTCACAGAGGCAGAAGGTAAACTTCCGAGGCATCATCACCTCAGCAATTGCATTCGCATCTTTCTCTAACTGAGCATAGGTAAATTTTTGACCCTGCTCAGTTTCAACTGCTATATTATCCGCGTATCTTAATAGATCAAACATGATTATAGGTATTTTGCATCTTGTATCTTGAATGGTTCCCCATGGCCGGGGAAAACCAGCATATTCTTGTCCAATGATTTCAAGAAAAGTCTTGTCTTTGTTTCATAAAGAAACTTATTACTTTCTCTAAATCGTAATATAGTGGGCGTATTCTGTATAAGAGAATCTCCTGTAAAAACACATTTATCGCCCCATATATAAATCGAACTACCAGGGGTATGCCCAGGCATCGAGTAACAGGTTAATTTAATGTCACCAACAATCAATTCATACTCTTCTTCATAAGTATCGTCTGCTTGAAGGGTATAATGCTTCATAGATGATTTGAAATCATCATAGCGATGACCACCATCTTCTGCATCGCGTGCTGCTAATACAATGGCGACCAGCTTAGGTTCATTACCCTTCTCAACAGCTATAGTCTTGGCGCATTCCTGTTGACAAAACAACTTTGACTCAATCTTCGACTGTAGCCAAATAGTACCATTGGTATGGTCATAATGTTCGTGAGTGAGCACAATAACAATACGTTTTGTACCGTATTGCTCAAACACATTTAGAAGTTCATCATTCTCGTTGGGATCGAAAACAATTCCCGTATCACTACTCGGAATATAAAACATATTGGAATCTACAGGCTCGTATGGGAACCTGTAGATTTCCAATGGTTCATTCTCAATATTTACCTGATAACGATACATCAGATTTCAACGTCGTACTTTTTCAAAATCTCCTTTCCCTTTTCATAAGAAGAGAAATCAATAATGTCATCTGTGTCCAGCATGATGTCAAATGCATCCTCGAGGGCAGCCATCAGCGTCATGTGACCTACAGAGTCCCACAGTTCTACTCCCTGATATTTCAGTTCAGGCAGTTGTTCGGCAGTCACCTGCAGATTCTCACAAAAAATTTCGTTGTACTTTTCTAAATTACTCATTTTCTTATACTGTTTAAATTTAATATAATATCACTTCAGGACAGACAATCTTGTCTGTTACAAAACGAACAGACCCCCATGCCAAGCCTACTCCAAAGGCGCAAGCTACGGTATTCATCTTCTTAGTTGCGTACTCCTCATGGCATTGTGTTACCAGCGTCAAAGGAATTGAGGCACTACCTGTGTTGCCATAATCCTTCAAGCTATAAGGAACAATTGATGGGTCCAATTTAAGCTTCTTTCTGATTCGCTCATTCATATATTGGTTGGCCTGATGGAAAATAAACTTGTCCACCTTTTCCTTATCAATATTGAAATGTTCGATAAGCTGATTCACACTCTTTGGTGCCATCGTCATACCAAAGGCGAACACGCTCATACCATCCATTGTGGCATCTATACCACGTCGAACAATGTGCTCTCCGATTTCCTTGTATTCAAGAGCCTCTGGGGTAATAGGATTTCTTCTGCCACCATATTCTTTCCAGATAGCCTTGAAATCCTTTCCTCTTGTTCCGAGCTGAAATTGCAACCCTTCAGATGTTGTATCAAACTCCAAGGCTGTTGCTATTCCTGCATCACCGAACAATGGTCTGGACTCTTTGTCTAATGGGGAGGTTCCTTGTGTTGGTGTATCTCCATTAAACAAAATTGCTCTTTTAATGTCACCATTGCTAACTATGGATGCCAATGAAAAAAGACCATTTACCCAACCAGGGCATCCATGAGACATATCCAAGCAGAAGCAATCTTCGGAGAAGTCCATTCGGCCATGGATAACACAAGCTGTAGGGGGTTCTAGGTAATCTGGTGCCAAAGACACGAATGCAATAGCATCAACTGAGTCTCTTTCCCATCCAAGTTCTGCCAATAGCTTCTCGCCTGCCTTCACACAGAGGTCTGAAACACATACGCCTTCATCAACTACATGTTTCCTTTCTATACCTGTCTGAGCAATAACACGCTCTGCCTCTCCGGGATTAAATACAGGGATGTCTAAATTCTCTTCAACATGAGAGGGAACACATGCAGCTATCCCTCTTATGGTTACGTTACTGATATTTGTCAGTGCCATTTTATATAATTGATTCTAATTTGTTTACTATTCCTTCTACATCAAGTCCAGCCTGCTTCAACATAAAGGGACGCTTACCCATTATGTATGGTTTCTCCTCAATACCTACGGTATGAAGCTTCAAGGGCAGTGCATTCTCAGCAATGGTTTCTGCCACAGCTGAGCCCAAGCCTCCGATAATGCTATGTTCCTCTATGGTAACTACTGCATCATACTTACCTGCCAATCCCTTTACGAAATCCTTATCAAATGGCTTGATGGTATGCACATCAGCAACAAGCGGTGAGAAGCCTTTGCTTTCACAGATTGTTTTCGCTGCCTTCATAGCATTATAAACAATGTCATTACCTGTTGCCAAGACAGCTATTTTTTCTCCTTCTGATACCACGTTAATCTTTCCAAGCACAAACTCATAGTCATCTGTATAAACCATGGGAATATTGGTTGTTCCGCAGAAACGCATATAGACTGGTGATTTAATCTCCGATATAGCCCAAACCATCTTGATGGCCTCAGCACAATCTGCCGGTGAGAGTACAACCATATTGGGTACGCTTCTAGCAAAAGCCATATCACTCACAGCCAACAATGATGCGCCTGATAACCCTGCTGCAAATCCTGCCGCTGAGCCTATTGCCTTCATATTCAGATTGAGATTTCCCATCAAATGACGGAAATGGTCTGCACAGCGGTAGGACATAAAGGGGGCGTATGTAGTCATCCAAGCCTGCACTCCCTCCATAGCCATACCGGCAGCAGAACCTACCATATTCTGCTCTGCAATACCCATATTGAAACACAACTCCGGATATTGTGTAAATAGGCGATTCAAACCTGAATAGCGTTGCAGGTCTGCGGTAAATATTGCGATATTCTTATTTTGTGTTAGGACTTCTTCCAAACCTACGCTCCAGATGCAGGGATTGATTCCCATGATAGACCACATCCGTGCATTTCTCTTATTAAACTCTACCATATTTCTCAATCCTTTTTAGTCAAGAATAAATAATCTTCTTCCGACAAAGCGGCATGATGCGACTCTGCCTTATTCTCCAATGAAGGTACACCATGTGCCTTGATGGTATGTGCGACAATAGCTAGTGGTTTACCATCATGCGGAGTTAGGAAGGCTCCCATCAGCTCTGTTACTGAATGCCCGTCTACTTCTACAGTTTCAAAACCAAATGCCCGCATTTTGTCAGCTAACGGAGCAAGTGCCATAATGGCATCATTGGGGCCGTCAAACTGCATATTATTATAGTCAATTATGACCGTCAGATTATCCAATTTATATTGGGCGGCAGACATAAAGGCTTCCCATACGGAACCTTCGTTTGCCTCACCATCTCCCACCAATACATAGGTATTGTATTTCAAGCCTTTTCGTTTAGCATAGAGTGCTTTTCCAACTCCAACAGAAATGCCCATACCCAAACTGCCACCAGCAAACTCCAATCCGATATTTAAGTTCCAGGGATGGCCTGCCAACAGACCACCATCCTCATGGAATGACATCAATTGATCTTTGGGTACATAGCCTGCCTCTGCCAAGGCTGTGAAATGGGACAGGATGCAATGGGTCTTACTTGGTATAAACCTATCGCGCTCTTCCCACTCGGGATTGTTAACATCATAGTGTAATACACTTGAGTACAACACACCTAATATCTCCATACTGGAGAAGCTACCGCCTAT
>Ga0247611_10001832_pt1 | contig 36749 bp, 23 predicted proteins | sample 177DNAGHGhighgp2_FD_192422 | JGI IMG/M metagenome (GOLD analysis project Ga0247611, IMG submission 192422) | Sheep rumen microbial communities from Palmerston North, Manawatu-Wanganui, New Zealand - 1770 DNA GHGhigh gp2 | ecosystem: Host-associated > Mammals > Digestive system > Stomach > Rumen... | reverse complement strand
GACAAGTCGCCCCTGCGCCGCGGTAAGCCGACGGTCTACTGCAAATGGGACGAAAACACCGCCATCCTCTCCGGCGACACCATGTACGCCCTTGCCTGGCGCTACTTCCTGCGGCAGCCCCATCCCCACTTGCAGGAAATACTCAACTGCTTCAACGAAACTGGCATACAGGTGTGCGAGGGGCAACAATACGACATGAACTTCGAACATCAGACCAACGTAACCATTGCCGACTACCTTATGATGATACGCCTCAAGACCGCAGTCCTGCTGGCCGGGGCGCTCAAAATTGGAGCCCTTTACGCCAATGCCCCTGCTGCCGACGTAGAAAACCTCTATCAATTTGGCATCCACCTGGGATTGGCCTTCCAACTGCAGGACGACCTGCTGGACGGCTATGGCGACGTGGCCGTCTTCGGCAAGAAAACCGGCCAGGACATTCGCGACAATAAGAAAACCTACCTCATACTCAAAGCCCTTGAACTGGCAACACCCCGTCAAAAAGAAGAACTGGAACACCTTTTTGCCACCACGCCTGAGGACAGCGAGGCCAAAGTAACCCGGGTTCTTGAAATATATGGACAAATAGGCATCCGACAACATGTGCAAGAAGCCATACAAAAAGAATTTGACCTGGCTCAACAACACCTCCAAGCCATCCAAGTCCAACAAGCGCAGAAGCGGCCTTTGGAAGAACTCATGGACGCACTTTTTGAACGTAAAAAATAAAAAAAAAGAAGAAAAGTTCATTGTTTCCGAAAAATAGCGTATATTTGCAGAAACATTGGTTAAAAACGAATACAAACTAACTAATTAATAATTAATTCATTAAATTAAATCATGAAAAAAGTAATTGCTTTGATGTCAATCGTTGGATTATTGACATTCACCAATCTGAATGGTGTCATGGCCCAGGATCAGGCAGCCGCCACCGACCAGCCCGCCACCGAACAAGTAGAGCAGACCACCGACAGCGCAGCTGCTGTTGCCGACAGTGCTGTAGCAGCAGAACCCGTTGCCGCTTCCGAGGAAGCTCCCGTAGCTGCCGAAGAGCACAAATCCTTCCACCAAGTCCTGAAAGAGAAATATATTCAGGGTGGTGCTGGCTGGATGACCCCCGTGCTCCTCTGCCTCATCTTCGGTATGGCCCTCGTTATCGAGCGTATCCTCTACCTCAACATGGCTACCACCAATGTACAGAAACTCCTCGAAGGCATTGAAGAGAAAGTCCAGAAGGGCGACTACAACGGTGCCAAAGAGCTTTGCCGCGACACCCGTGGCCCCGTGGCCTCCATCTTCTATCAGGGTCTTGACCGCATCGACGAAGGTCTTGACAACGTCGAAAAAGCCGTCACCTCTTACGGTGGTGTCCAGATGGCCCGCCTGGAGAACAACATGACTTGGATTGGCCTGTTCATCGCTCTGGCTCCTTCCTTCGGATTCCTCGGCACCGTCGTAGGTATGGTCCAGGCATTCGATGACATCGAAGTCGCTGGTGACATCAGCCCGACCGTTGTTGCTGGTGGTATGAAGGTTGCTCTGTTGACCACCATCTTCGGTCTTATCGCCGCTATCATTCTTCAGATTTTCTACAACTATATCCTTACCAAAATCGAGAGCCTCGTTGCCCAGATGGAAGATGGTTCCATCACCTTCATGGACATCCTCGTTAAGAACAAGAAATAATAGTTATAAGGAAACTCTAAATTAATCAATTTAAAAAACGTAAATCCTTTAACTGTTATGAAAGAGAAAACTGACAAAATGTTAACGTTAGTGATGCTGTTGCTCGGCGTGCTGTGTGCGGTTTTCGCATTCTTCTTCGCCGTCAACGTTGAAACTAACCCCCAATCCGGCCTCTTCGACATCGTCTTCTGGATCCTTGTCGCCATGATAGCCGTTTCAATTGTTGCTGCACTCATTTTCATGTTCAAGAGCTTGGCTGAAAAAGGCAAACTACTGAAGTTCTTCATTGGACTCATTGCCGTTGTTGCAGTATTATTTGTGCTGTACCTCCTCTCCAACGGTTCCGACATTTCTGCCGGCATGCTGGACCGCTATGGTGCAACCGAAACTACCTCCAAGTGGATTGGTGCTTTCTGCTACCTGGTATACATCCTTGTTATCGGAGCCGCCTGCGCTATCCTCTACACGGAGATTGCTAAATCATTCAAGAAAAAATAATTAACTATGGGAAGAAAAACACCTGGTCTAAACACCAGCTCAATGTCCGACATCTCGTTCCTGTTGCTGGCCTTCTTCCTGTTGGTCTCCAACATCAATACAGATCAGGGTATTGCACGTCGTTTGCCCCCACCTCTTCCTAAAGAAAAAAAAGAGGATATTCAGATCAAGGAGAGAAACATTTTCGTGGTCAAGATCAACTTTGCCGACCGCATCCAGTTCAATGGCGAACTGGGTGACATCCACGATCTCAAAGACCGTGCTAAGGAATTCCTCGGCAACCCCAACAATGATCCCAACCTCCCCGAAAAGACCCAAATTGACATACCCCTGCTAGGCAAGATGGATGTCTCTAAAGGTGTCATCTCCCTTCAGAACGACCGTGGTACCTCGTATGATGTGTATATTGCTGTCCAAAATGAACTCACTGCAGCAATCAACGAGATGCGTGACGAACTCTCACGAGAGAAGTTCGGCAAGAAGTATTCTGACCTTAATGACAAACAGCTTGACGCTATCGACATGGCAATTCCTGTTGCTATTTCCGAGGCCGAGCCCACTAAGATAGGAGAGAAAAAATAATGGCAAGATTCACAGGTAAAAAAGCAAAAGAGACACCCGCACTCAACATGGGTTCGATGTCTGACATTATTTTCATGCTCCTCTTCTTCTTCATGACTATCACCACCATGCGTGAAAGCTCATTGTATGTGAAGATTATTGTACCAAAAGCTACTGAGACAGTCAAACTCGAAAAAAAGAGCCTGGTCAGCTACATCAACGTGGGTGTCCCCATGCAAGGTGAGTTCCAGAAGAAATACGGTACAGAAAGCCGTATTCAGCTCAACGACATGATTTCCGAGGTATCCGACATTCCCTTGTTTGTCGAAAGCGAACTGCAGGCACGCGTCGAAGCCGACCGTCCCTTCGTCACTTTCTCAATCAAGGCCGACAAGGACACAAAGATGGGTCTCATCAGCGACATTAAGGAGGAACTGCGAAACACCGGCGCATTTAAGATTTTCTACAATGCTGCCAAAGGCGAGCGCAAATAAAAACACTACGTCTACTCTATAACAAGGAAAGACCACCTCCCCAGGGTGGTCTTTCTTTTTATAAAACAGAAAAAATGTAGAATACCTATAATTAGGTGAAAACAGAAAAGCTAATGCGTCTATAGCTCAATTCAGAAATTAACAAATGTTCGTAAAATAAGAAAATATTTAGTACCTTTGCATTTATAATAAAAAACAATATATGAAAAGATACACCTTACTTACAGCACTTTGCCTTTTAATAACCCTACCAATAAGTGCCCAAAACATTCACACCTGGAAGATGGGACCACTCACATGGAACGATTTCACGCCCAATTCTGCCATTGAAAAACAAGTCTCACACCTTGAGTATTACATGGGCATCGAATCCAAACATAAAGTTGTGGATGGCATCCTCTACAACAAACCAACCGCCTACGCCTACACAACCGCCGAATACTCGTGGGTAGATACCAATTACCTCAGCGAAGAACTACTGCAATACAACCAGTGCATCTTCGATGCCGTTGAGTGCTATCGACGCCAACTAGATAGCAAGCTGCAAGACAGCTCCATCTTCACTCATGGTCAACTACTCGACGCAACCATGCGTCAATTAGCCGACGACGTCCGTCGTATCGAACTAGAAACACAATATGGCACCGATACTGCCGCACTACACCGCTGGCAGAATCGGCTTAAAACCAAACTTTCCGAAAGTACCCCCAACCCAACATACGGCTATGAGGATGCCCCATTCTCTTGGGCTATGACCCTCGATGCCGATTTTCTCTACACTGGAGGTCAGCTGCACGACTACTTCCGCAACGGAGGCGGCATGTCTTGGAACTTTGAGATAGGCTACCATCGCGCCATCTTTGGCTTTGGACTAGGCATTGGTGGTTCCAGAAGCAAACAAGATACCATCTACACTGTTAATCCAGACAACGAACTCTGGCGGTCCGACCATCTCACTTCACTCAACCTCTACGCCTACTGCGGCTATTCCGTTATTAACCGTAGCCGCATCCGCCTCACCCCCTTCGTCGGTTACGGCCTGCTCGGCTACTACTGCACCCCCGACGAGGGCAGCTCCTTCGGCCCTTCTAACGGCTGCTTTCACTTCGGCATTGACTACAACCATATCTTCAGCAACCAAATAGACTACTGGGGGCTTTCCCGCGACTATTACAACTCTGAGCACGACAAACTCTACCTCGACGTGCGTCTCTTCGGCACCTACAACAATTTCAACTCCATCATCGACGCCCCCTCTGGCTTCACCCTCAATCTACAAATCGGCATTGGATTTGGCATCGGTCGCGCACACTGCAAATAAGCTTTTTTTTCGCTATTTCAAAAAAAAAATGTACTTTTGCAAACTGAAAATTCATAAATAACTAAGCGAATGTAGAAATCAGACCACATAGTGATCGTAACGTCAGAAGGGAGATCAACTCATGATAGAGACCATCCAGTACCAGTCCATTAAATGGCTACAAATCACAAACCCCAGCGAAGACGACTATCGCTACCTACTTGAAGACTATCAGTTCCACCCTCTGGATATTGAGGACTGCCGTGGCTCCAACCAACGACCAAAACTGGACGAATACGACGACTATTATTTCCTCATTCTGCACTTTCCTTATTTCGACAAAGGCAATAAATTCATCCGCATCCGCGAGGTGAAAATATTCTGGGGAAAAGACTATATCATCACCATCGGCAAGTCGCATTGGGTGGTCAAAAAGCTCTTCGAGGAGATGCAGGAAGACCTGCACGACGAGGACGAGGACGCACAGGCCAAATTCGCTTCCAGTGATATTCTCCTCTACACCATCCTCGACCGCCTGATGCTCGAGACCTACACCCTCATCATGCGCATCGGTGCCGAAGTGGACCTTATCAACTACGACATCTTCAACAAAAAGGCCCGCAGCATCATTGAGCTCATATCTGTCACCCGGCGCAACATCATCATGCTCAACACCTCCTTCAAACCCCAGCTGCGTGTGCTGCACATGTTCGAAGGCGGTGCCATCAAAGGATTTGTCGACCCCGAAGTACTCGATATGGAAGACTACTGGGGCAACATACTCGACCAGTACCAGAAAATGTTCGACTCCATCGAAGACTACGGCGAGTTGGTCGAAGGACTCTCCAGCACTTTCGACTCACTACAGACCAATCGCACCAACGACATCATGCGATTACTCACCATTTTCAATGCCGTCCTTCTTCCGCTCACCGTCGTTACGGGCATCTTCGGAATGAACCTCGACTTCCCCTTCATCACCAACGTCCGCGCCTTTTGGATAGTCATAAGCGCCATGGTTCTCATAACCCTCGCTCTCGTCTTCTTCTTCAACCACCAGACTCGCCGGTAACTGCTCTGTACTTATTTTGTAAACTAGGGCACATTATTATAGGTAGCATCCACGCATTATCTAATTATACCACTTCAGTATTTTCTTAATCTTTACAGACTCCGTTTTACCGAATTGAAAAAAAGCAAAAAAGGTCTACTTTTCAATAAAAAGCAATGGTATAGACCACAACATCAATTGGTACTATTTCTAAAGTAAAGTCTATAATAACACATACTTTTTCCAATAAAGTTCAACATTGTGCCCAAAAATGCAGCACAGTGTTTATTTAGATGAACACATAATGTGCAATCTGTGCACACCCAATGCTTTTGTTGAAAACTTTTTGTCAGTAATTTCATTATTTTTCTTATTTTTGTACATTAATTAAATTTAATCGAAGGTTATAAATTTTTGATTATTAATAATAAATAAAATATAATATGGAAATATCAGGTAAGTTAATTAAAATTTTACCCGAAACACGAGGCGAAAGTGCCCGTGGACCATGGGTGAGAGGCACTTTTGTTATCGAGACCGACGGCGACTATCCTCGCAACGTTGCCTTCACCACTTTCGGCGAAGATCGTTTGGCCATGGTCAACAGCATTCCGCTGAACAGCCCTGTAATAGTCTCGTTCAACCCCGAATCACGCGAGTATCAAGACCGCTGGTTTACCGACCTGCGTTGCACCCGCATCCAAAGCTATGTTCCAGGGCAGATGCCTTCACAAAACATTGGCTATGCCTGGCCGGCCGCTGCTGCTCCTGCACCTTCCCCCATGGCACCCCCTGTGGCTCCTGCAGCTGCTCCAGTGCAGCCCCAGCAAACCGCCCCTGCCAGCACCCAGCCCTTTGCGTCTCCCCTGAAACCCGAAGAAGACCTGCCTTTCTAACGGTTTTACCTCAAAGAAGCAAAGCATAATCACTATGGACAAAAAAGAACTACGCAAACAAATAAGGGCGGCAAAAAAAGCCGTCCCTTTTTATGAAAAGTGCAGCCGCTCAGCCCCCATTATGCGGCAGGTGGAAGAACTGCCCCAATTTCAAGAATCTCAGACCATTCTGCTCTATTGGTCAATGGAAGACGAAGTGCAGACCCACGATTTTGTCAACCGCTGGTACAAAGAGAAAACCCTTTTGCTGCCCTGTGTGGACGGCAACGACCTACGCCTACGCCAGTACACCGGACCTGAGTGCCTGAAAGAAGGAGAGCAGTTCGGCATTGGCGAACCCACAGGTCCCGAATACACCACATTGGATAATGTACAAATGATAATCGTACCAGGCGTGGCCTTCGACCGCTCAGGCAACCGAATGGGCCGTGGGCGTGGATTCTACGACCGCCTGCTGAAGAGTACTCCTCGTGCCTACAAGGTAGGCGTAGCCTTCAACTTTCAAATGGTCGACCATGTTCCTATCGAGGACTTCGACGTGCCCATGAATGCGGTCATCGCTGAGCCCTAATCAAACCAAATAATTTTGTAATACAACACCAAACCAACTTATCATGTTTGAAGTCGAAAAGCCCCGCCGATTCCATTACGAGCCCCGTTTCTACGATCCGGAAAAAGAAAAATGGGAAGCCTTAAAAAAGAAATATGCCATCGAGCAGGAGCGAAAAGAAGCGCAGGAAGGCAAGATGGCCGGTTCCGAGGGCAAGATGGCCGGGGACGACGACCTGCATTATTTCGAGCAACGTCTGAAAGACCTGGACAAAGAGGAACGAGCCAATGCGTCAAAACTCACATGGCGCGACCTTTTCCGCAAGCGTGAAATGCCTAGGTTCCACTATCAGCCCCGCTTTGTGGACGGAATTGACACGAAAGCCACGACCGAAAGCGGCAAGGAGCAACTCCCCCCAACCGACGACGAGTCGCTGGCCGATAAGTACCGTGCTGCCAGGCATCAAATCAAAATCAAACGTCGGTTCGACATTTCCGATTCCGAGTACATGAAGCCCATTTCAGGCACCAAAATCATCCTGTATTGCTTCATCGTCTTCCTCCTGATAAGTCTCATCATTGCCTTCTAATGCCCCTTCTATCTGCTGCAAAGGCAATATATTAAAATAAAAACGTATCTTTGCAAAAAAATTATAATATGCTGGTTAACGTTTTAAAATCTAAAATACATAGAGTTACAGTCACCGAAGCCAATCTCGACTACATCGGCAGCATCACAATCGACGAAGCCTTAATGGAGGCTTCCGGCATCATAGAGAACGAACAAGTAGATATTTACAATATCACCAACGGCGAGCGTTTCCACACCTACGCCATCAAAGGCGAACGTGGCACCGGGGTCATCGGACTGAACGGTGCCGCCGCACACAAAGCCCCCGTCGGCTCACTCATCATCATCGCCTCATACGCCCTAATGGATTTCGAAGAGGCCAAGCAATGGCATCCCACGGTCATCTTCCCACAGAACAACCAACTGCAGTAATCCCTTATGGCAGAAGCCACAACCCATACTCGCACCAAGAAAAACCTGCTGGGCGACATAGTCAAACTGATTGTGTTCCTAGGTATCGGCTTTTTCTTTATCTACTGGTTCCTACTGAAGCTCGATTCCGAACAGAAACAGGCCATCTGGGACTCCTTCACTCACGCCAACTACTTCTGGGTAGCCATGGTGATGCTCTGCGTGATGGTGGCTCACTTTGCCCGTGCGCTACGGTGGCGCCTACTCTACGAGCCTATGGGCTATCGCCCGGGGCTGAACAACACCTTTGGAGCCGTGGTGGTTACCTACATGGCCAACCTCGCCTTCCCCCGCCTAGGCGAAGTGCTCCGCTGCGCCCTGCTACGCACTTCTGACAACATTCCTGTGCAGAAGTCCCTTGGCACCGTGGTCACCGAGCGTTGTTTCGACATCCTTGCCTTCGGCGTGGTGGTTCTCATCGGACTCCTATTCATGTACGGGCAAGCCCGCGAGTGGCTGGTAGAAGCCCTGCAGCAGAAAAGCGAAGGTCTGCCCGGCCTGGCCACTGTTGCCATTGTGCTAGTGGCGGCCATCGTACTTTTTGTGGTACTTTACCGCCTTCTCCGCAAACCACTCCTCAGGTTCAAACTATTCCGTAAGGTAGACGACATCATCATGGGTGGCCTTGACGGACTCCGTAGCATTTTCCACCTCTCTCCTCATGCAGTGGTGCTGTTCATTCTCTACAGCATCGTCATCTATCTTTTCTACATAGCCGGAGGCGTAGTCATCCTTCAAGCCTTCCCCGAAACCGTCGGACTAGGCTTCGGCGCCGCCTTCGTGCTGTACCTTTTCGGCTCCGTCGGCATGACCATCTCTCAGGGCGGTCTAGGTGCCTATCCTGCATTAGTGATGGAAGCCTTAGCCCTCTACGGCATCAGTCAGACTGTCGGCTTGGCGGCAGGATGGCTTCTTTGGGCCTCCCAGCAGGCTATAGTCATCGTCGTAGGCCTTGCCTATCTTGTCTACTTCTCCCTCGTCAAGAAGAAAGTCAAAGCGCAGGAGCCCATACAATAATCAAACAGTTGAGTCAAATAATAAAATAATAAAAGGAAACACCTATTATGGAACACACACGTTGTCTTATCATTGGATCTGGTCCTGCCGGCTACACAGCAGGTATCTATACTGGTCGCGCCGACCTTAAACCCGTACTTTACGAAGGCATGCAACCCGGTGGTCAGCTCACCATCACCACCGAGATTGAAAACTTCCCCGGCTATCCCGAAGGAATCTCTGGCACAGAAATGATGGCCCAACTCAAACAGCAGGCCCAGCGTTTCGGCACTGATGTACGTACCGGCTATATCGTCAAGGCCGACTTCTCTCAACGTCCATTCCACCTTGTCGACGACCACGACAACGAAATTGAAGCCGAAGCCGTCATCATTGCCACCGGTGCCTCTGCCCGCTGGCTGGGACTCGACAGCGAGAAGAAACTCTACGGTCAGGGAGTCAGCGCCTGCGCCACCTGCGACGGCTATTTCTATAAAGGTCTCGAGGTGGCCGTAGTCGGTGGCGGCGACACCGCCTGCGAAGAAGCCAACTACCTTTCCACCCTCTGCAGCAAAGTCTACCTCATCCACCGTCGCAACGAGCTGCGCGCCTCCAAGTCCATGCAGCACCGTGTCCTCACCAATCCCAAAATCGAGGTCATCTGGGACTCCACCACCAAGGAAATCTGCGGCAACGACCTCGACGGTGTCACCGGCGCCGACCTTCAGAACCTCAAAACCGGCGAAATCCGTCATATCGACATCGCCGGCTTTTTTGTAGCCATCGGACACAAGCCCAATACTGACTTCATCAAAGGGCAGATCGACCTCGACGAGCAAGGCTATATTAAAGTGTCCAATCCCAGCAGTGCCACCAATATCCCCGGCGTGTTCGCCGCAGGCGACGTCTGCGACCCCCATTACCGCCAAGCCATCGTGGCCGCTGGCAAAGGCTGTGTCGCCGCCATGGACGTAGAGCGATTCCTTCAAGAGAACAAATAACACCCTCTTGAATTCCAAACGGCTCATACTGCTACTATCACTGCTGATGCTCACCACCCTCTCATGGGGACAGGTGAACATCAGCAAGTTGCCCAATATTTCCAACACCCTCAACGGGCTGCCCGCCCGCAACAACACTCTTTCCAACAACGCTGTTCCCGACTCCAACAAATCTTCCTCCGACTCCTCCTCTGCCCAGTCATCAATGATGGGCATCGAATACCATGTCGACATCCCCGACAGCGTCCTGCAGGCCTCCGTCTACATGTTCCACCGGCGTTCGGGACAGGTGAAAATCATGGCCATCGAGCACCCCACCCTCAACCTCACCGGCAGTCAGTTTCACGACTGCCTCGACGCATTCAACGGCGACTACTTTCTAACCGTCTCAGAGCTCGGCCATCCTCATTACTCAATCTTCCCCTCCTTCAGCGCCACCCCCGGGCTCAAGTACAAACAAAGCCTTTTCCCTGGCTACTACAAAACACCCGACAACATCACCTTCTATCAGGTAAAAACGCCCTTTGCCGTCCTCTCCTACAACAGCTCACTCAACCAATCCTATCAACTACACGTCACCCACACCCAGAACATCAACAACCACTGGAACTACTCCCTCGACTACCACCTGCTCAATCCCCAAGGAGCCTTCTCCAACAGCTCTGCCACTGACCATGTTTTCGACTTCAACACCAACTATTATTCTGCCGATGCCCGCTACCAACTCTCTGCCGGTGCCATCTGGCAGCGCATGGCAGTAGGCGAAAACGGAGGTCTCTCCTACCCTTCCGCCTATTACAACAAAACCTTCCGCAACACTACAGGCATCCCCGTCATCAGCACCAACGGCCTAAGTTGGTCCAACGACGTCACCCTTTTTGCCCGCCAATCATTCAACACCGTGCGGCAGTTTGAGTGGTATCGTCCCATCAAAGAGCAGTTTGTCGACACCGTCACCGATTCCTCTATCGTCCAAGTGCCCTATTTCGACTCCGTCACACTCGACTCCCTTCTGCGCGACTCTACCGTCTACACCCTACGCTACGAACTGGTAGACACCATCGTCGGCTACGACACCCTCTACCCTCACGACCCCCATATATACAACACAGGAGTCTTCGCCCTTGAACTCCAATGGGACCGCCAAAAATACCGCTATGCCGTCCAAGACTCTTCCCTTTACAATAGGCTCTCCGCCTCGCTTTTCTGGACCAACGACGCCTACATGGACCACCGCTGGCGCAACGCCCTCAAACTCTATGGCGGCATCCGTCCCCAACTATCATGGCTGCGGCTCAACCCCGCACTCTACAGCGACACCCTCCTCCGGCGCGTGGCTTTTTACCCCTTTGCCCGAGTAGAAATAAGTCCTTGGCCGGCCGCCGAACTCAGTGTCTACGGTGAGGCTGCCCCCAACCTCTCCGAGTACAACCTCGACGCCCACCTCCTTTTCCCCTTCCGCGACACTGTAGGCCACTCCAAGCACAGTCTCTGCCTCCGTGCCGTGGTCAAAGCCTATCGACCCGAACTCATCTACTCTGCCCAATGCCTCTATTCCGCCCACCCCGTCAGCGACGCATTCAAATCCGTCGGTGTACGCAAAATCGAGGCCGACTACCACCATGAGGGTCTCTTCGACATACACCTCTCCGCCAACCACATCAGCCACAACATCTGGTTCGAAGAGGTCGACATCAACGGTGGCGCATCCACCTACCAAGCCTCTCAGGCCTCCGGCAGTGCCCTACTCCTCCAAGGCCGTGTCAACCTATATCTAATACTCTTCAGCTGGCTCCACTACGATATGCAGCAACATGTCCAGTTCAGCAGCGACCAAGACCAAATCCGCGTCCCTCTCTTCGCCAGCAAAAACTCCCTCTACTCCGACTTCAAACTCTTCCACGATGCCCTTCGGGTACAGATAGGATTCGACCTTCGCTACCATACTCGCTTCTATGCCGATGCCTACAACCCCAACTTGGGCATATTCTATCGTCAGGACGAAGAGCAAGTGGGCAACTACCTTTGGGTCGATGCCTTCCTCAACCTGCAAATCAAGCGCGCCACCATCTATGTCAAGGCCGGCCACCTCAACACTTTCATCGAGCAAAACGCCTACTGCATCATTCCCAACTATCCCGCGCAGCAATTCGGCCTCTTCTACGGCCTCACGTGGAAATTTTTCGACTAACTCCCAAACCCCACAAACCCATTTCGACAACTCACACTTATCCCCAAAAGATATAACAATGGCAAATCAAGAAGAATTTTTCAAGAAAGTAGTATCCCACGCCAAAGAGTATGGCTTCATCTTCCCGTCCAGTGAAATCTACGACGGGCTGGCCGCTGTCTACGACTATGGCCAACTGGGCACCGAGCTCAAAAATAACATCAAACAGTACTGGTGGCGCGCCATGGTGCAGTACCACGAAAACATCGTAGGCATCGACTCCGCCATCTTCATGCACCCCAAGATATGGAAAGCCTCCGGTCACGTCGACGCCTTCAACGACCCCCTCATCGACAACAAGGACTCCAAGAAGCGCTACCGTGCCGACGTCCTCATCGAAGACCACATCGCCAAAATTGAGGACAAAATAAACAAAGAGTGCGCCAAAGCCGCCAAACGCTTCGGCGACGCCTTCAACCGCGAGCAGTTCGTCACCACCAACGCCCGCGTTCTCGAACATCAGAAACAAATCGACGAAATCCGCGAGAAATATGCCGAGTGCATGAACGCCAACGACCTCGCCGGCCTCAAGCAACTCATTCTCGACCTCGGAATCGTCGACCCCATAAGCGGCACCCGCAACTGGACCGACGTCCGCCAGTTCAACCTCATGTTCGCCACCAAGATGGGCTCCGTCATCGACGACAGCGACACCCTCTACCTCCGTCCCGAAACCGCCCAAGGCATCTTTGTCAACTTCCTCAACGTGCAGAAATCGGGCCGTATGAAGATTCCCTTCGGCATCGCTCAGATTGGCAAAGCCTTCCGCAACGAAATCGTCGCCCGGCAGTTCATCTTCCGCATGCGCGAGTTTGAGCAGATGGAGATGCAATTCTTCGTCCGCCCCGGCACCGAGCTTGAGTGGTTCAAACACTGGAAAGAAGAGCGCCTGCGCTGGCACCTTGCCCTGGGCATACCCGCCGAGAAGTACCGCTACCACGACCACGAAAAACTGGCGCACTATGCCAACGCCGCCACCGACATCGAATTCGAGTTCCCCTTCGGCTTCAAAGAACTGGAAGGCATCCACAGCCGCACCAACTTCGACCTTAGCCGCCACAGCGAATTCAGCGGCAAAAAACTGCAATACTTCGACAGCGAACTCAACGAGAGCTATACCCCCTACGTCATTGAAACTTCCATCGGTCTCGACCGTACCTTCCTTGCCATCTTCAGCCATGCCCTCAAAGACGAGGTCCTGCCTGACGGCTCCACCCGCACCGTCCTCAGCCTACCTGCCGTCCTGGCTCCCTACAAAGCCGCCGTCCTGCCCCTTGTCAAGAAAGACGGCCTGCCCGAAAAAGCGCGCGAAATCATGGACAGCCTCAAATACGACTACATGCTGCAATACGACGAGAAAGATGCCATCGGCCGCCGCTACCGCCGTCAGGATGCCATTGGCACCCCCTACTGCATCACCGTCGACAACGACACCCTCAACGACAACAGCGTCACCGTCCGCGACCGCGATACCATGCAGCAGGAGCGCATTCCCATCGAAAATCTTTCCCTCTTTCTCCATCAGCACATCCAGCCCATCAAAGTGGACTAATCGCGCTTTCCGCACGTCGTACACAAGTACAATATACAAAAAGAGAAGGCATCCACTATGGCAGGATGCCTTCTCTTTTTATATGTAACGAAACTCATCGCAGCAACACGACCGTGCCACGTACCGTTTGGACACCGTTGGGTATCAGCTGGTCTGTATAGCGGCAATAATAGACATAGGAACCCTGCGGGCATGGACGGCCATCCTTAGTCCCGTCCCAGCCTTGGGCCATATCGGTGCCATGGTACACAATGTCGCCCCTGCGGTCATATACCCAAATCTCATAGGTAAGCACACCCTTTCCCACGCCTGCAAAAGTATTATTCAAATTCTGTGAGGGCGTGAAGACATTGGGAAACAGAATGCCCGAACGCCGTATAGGCACATCCACCGTGGTTACGTAGGAACACGTCTGGCTAAAGACCTGGAGGGTAATCTGCACACTGTCTACCGCGGGCGGCACCTGTAAGGTGAGTACGGCATCAGTCGAAGTGAAGGACTGCACACCGTCGTACCATACGTACCACAGGTGGCGACTGTAGCGCCCCTGGCTTCGGTTATAGGCCGTGATAGTCCGCTCGTCAAGAGTGATGTGGTCTGGCTCCAAGTCTATCTCAGGCGTCACTTTGAACAGGGGCGGCAGAAGGATGCTGTCGGCGGCTGGGCAGAGGGGGTCCTGACTGTAGTCGGCATAGAGATAGTACCAACTGCTGTCCGAAGGCGACACCGCTATCCGGCCTTCATTCTCCTGCCCCTCAAGAGCGGGATTATAGGGAATCGAATACCACTGGTAGTAGGGCACATCGGTCTTGGCCTCCAAGATATACATCGGTTCGGGGTCACACACATGCGACGTATCTATGACCACAGAGGGAGGTGTCAGCACTTCCAGGTCGAGTTGCACCACCGTGTCGCCTAGGTAAAAATCGCCTGTGAAAATAGTGTCGTAGTAGGTCCCCGCATCGCTGACATATCGGTTGACAAACCAGAGCGAGTCGCCTTGGCACAGGCTGTCGGTCACATTGCGATGGACAATGTTGCGGCCGACAAGATGCAGCACCAAGGTCGAGTCGCAGCCTGAGGTGGTGGCATATACCACGCTATAGTCGCCCGGCTCGCTATAGGTGTGTCCCTCAAAAGCAATCGACTGGCCGAAATAGATCGTGTCGTAGAATTCGGCCATATAGGTGGGCAAAACGGAAAGGTGCAACGTAACGACACTGTCGCAGCTATATTGTGAAGAAAGCAAATGCTCATAGTCGCCTGCAAGCGTATAGGCCGAGTTGACAAAGTATGAAGCACTGTTGTCGCAAATGGTGTCGTAGAATTGGTGACTATATTCCGGCCGGACGTGCACCAGCATGGTAATGTTGCTGTCGGCGCCATGCACGGTTGGAATGACCGCATGGAGCGTGTCAGTAAGGGTCAGGAGGGACTCTCCGGGGATTAGGCCTGTGGCGGGCGAAAGGGTCGACGTCTGCCCGTTCCAGCTGAAAGTAGGAAGTGCGCCGGCACAAATGGCCGTGTCGAGCGTGACAGACACATTGCGCCAAACATGCAGGCTATAGGTAATCACCGAGTCGCACCCAGCGGCATTCGGTATTATCATATCCACCCCCGACGTGTCGCCGTGCGAAATCAGGTAGATGTATTGCCGCGGCAGGAAGTTCTCCGGGCAGGAATCGTCCATCACTGCAAATGTGCGGTGGTGGAGCGTCAGATGCAGCGCCACCGAGCTGTCGCACCCCGCCGTGTTGAGGTAATGACGGTGCAACGTATCGAGTGCTGAGGCTGTGTACGTGTTGCCATACCACAAGAAGGTGTCGCAGGCCGTCGCCAAGGTATCACCCACCGTCGTGTCGAACACGGTAAGGTGTAACGTGCGGATGCTGTCGCATTGGGGTGTGGTAGACGTGTGGAGGTGTATGGGGTAGCTGCCTGCGACGGAATAGCTGCCTCCTTCAAAAGCCACTGACCCGTTGCTGCAGATGGTATCGAAAAACGAGAGGCTATAGGACGGCACGGTGTGGAGGTAAAGCGTAACCGTGCTGTCGGTGCCATGGCTGCTGGTGAGAACCACCGTGAGGGTATCGGCGGCCGAAAGACCCTGCCAACTGAAAGTGTCCCACTGGTCGGAGCAGATGGTAGAGTCGAAAGCATGGCTCACATTGGGCCACACCTTCAGGTGGTAGGTAACGATGCTGTCGCACCCCGACGGGCGCACCACCGTCAGGGACAGCACCGTGTCGTGGCTGAGGGCTATGCCGTTATAGCTCCAAGAGGAAGCCTGGTTCTCCACTATCGTGTCATACACGTTTTCAAAAGCCGTAGGGAGTACGGTCAGGTCGAGGGTGAAGAGGCTGTCGCAACCCTGGCCGTCCTGACGGGTATATCCGTAAATGCCCGACACGGCATCGGACAGCAGTGTGTCGCGCCAGTGGTAGCCGCCTAGCATGTCGCTAGCGCAGACGGTGTCGCTTTCGTCAATCATCTGGGTGTAGTGGAGCGAGAGCGACATCAGCCGTACCGTACTGTCGCACCCCACGCTATTGGAAGTCACGTATGTCAGCACACCTTCGGGCGCTGCATTGAGGGTCTGCCCCTGCCAGCTGAAACTGTCGCAGGCGGTGGCATAAATATCCGTGGAGGACGACTGGCGAATGGTGAGGAAGAGCGTAAGGGTCGAGTCGCATCCATACACATTGGTACCCAGTGAAGCAAGGTCTATCGTGTCGGTGCCGGGAACCGTATAGGTAGTGCCGCCGAAGGTAAAGCGGTCGCACACATCGGCCACCGTGTCGACATGGCTCGTCGGATATACCACCAACGAAAGCATGCGTATGCTGTCGCATCCACCCACAGTGGTGTAGGTGTGTGTATAGGTACCTGCCGCGCTGTAGTCCGTACCTTCGAAGGTGCGCGACTGATTACTGCAGATGGTATCTTCGAACGCAAAACCATACGTGGGGTTGACGTGGACGGTCAGCGTCAGGATGCTGTCGGAACCCAGGGGGGTGAGCACGGTGTCGTTCTGTGTGCCCGCCGCTGTGAAGGTGCGGCCGTGCCACAGCAGCGGCAACTGGTCGTCGCAGACAGTGGTGTCATGGAACGAGAACCCATTGGGAATCACATGCAGGCTGTATGTGATAATGCTGTCGCAAGTGCCCTCGCCCGTCAGCCGGAAAACCCTATCCGTCACCTCGCCCTCAAAAGTGGTGCCGTAGATAGTGTAGGGCAACTGATTTTCCACAATAGTATCGTGGAACGTGCGGGTGAAGAGGGGATGGAAGGCAATGGTGAAAGTGGTATCAAAGACATTGCCATCGTCGTCGTAGATATGGACAATATAGGTAATGGTAGTGTCGTGGTCAAGATTGGCAGGGGCGGTGATAGTGAAAGTAGTGTCGCTGTTGCGAGTGGCATATTGCCCCTCTAGCACGGCCTGGGCCACCGACGGTTCGTACTGCGTCCGCGCCAGTCGGTTGGGGTTCAGGGCCAGCTCCCAACCGAAGATATAGCCGTTATCGATGCCCCAGCCATCGATAACCTCGATATACCATGTGCCGTTCATCGGGCAGCCTTCCAACGCCTCCAACGACTGTTCGGGGTGGTAGAAATTGGTGCCCGAGGCCACATTCGACGAGTCGAACGTGCTGCCTACCAGATTGTCGTAGCGGTAGATGATGCCGTCGCCCGGAGCATAGCTATAGCCCGCGTCGTTGCAATTGGACCAACAGTAGCGCCAGCCCGTGCCTGCCCTATTCTCTTCGCGTGTGGAGTCGCACGGATAGGTGTTATCCTCAGAATCATACGGAAGTCCTAAATAGCAGTTACCGCAGTTATTGCCACCAGACCAGCCACGGTGTTCCATGCCAATGTGCGACGTGCAACCCGACGATCCGCTACCGCTGAACTTCAATATGTCGGCATTCTGTCCGTTAGGGCAGGTGATGTTGATATAGATGTCGCCGATATAGGAGTGCTCTATGTCCAGCATCACGTACCGAATATCGTTCACGTCGGTCATAAGCTGGTAGTTTCCAAAACCAGAAAACTCCAACTCCGAACGGTAGGAGCAACCGTGGTCCGAATTGGGGTCGCAGTCGACTCCGTCAGGCAGAAAGATACGGGTGGGGTCGGAAAGCGTGGCATCGTTGAAGCAGCTCACCCGCACATTGGCATCGGGACGCAGGCCCACATACACCTCCGTACTCTCGCCTGGGCAGAGATAACTGGGCAGGTCTATATCTATGTCCAATTCCACATTCGAAATGCCAAACCGTAGGGTGTCCGTACAGCCGCCGTTGGTATAGGCCACCAGCCAGTAATAGCCCGGCTGCCACACCTGTATCGACTGCGTCGTGGCGCCAGTGCTCCATCGGTAGCCGTCGGCAGGGTCGGCCGTCAGCGTAACCGTGTCGGTGCCAATCAAAGGTCTTATGCCGTTCACCCGGGCCTGATAGCAACGTGTACGCACCAACTGCGTCATGCCGCAACTGGTGCAACACGTGTCGTCCAGCGGCAACACCGAATAGAGATAGGACGTATTGGGCTGGAGCCCCGTGTAGGTTATCTGCAGCGCCGAAGTCGTGTCGCTATGGGTGCCCTGGCTCACCACATACTGGCCGGTGCTTTCCGAGGTCCAAGCCAAGGTAATGCTCGAATCTGTCACTTCGGGTGCACTGACCGAAGTGATGGCATTCTCGCACTGCGCCGTCACAAACGTAAGCGAACGCTCGCACTGAACTGAGGCGGTATCTGCCTCACTTCTCACCGTACACACATACGCGGTGTTGCGCGTCAGGTTGGTCAAATTGCAATAAGCGTATGGCACCAGGGTGTCCTGGCCGTTGACCGTCAGCACAAACGGACCGGTATAGTTTACCGCAGACCAGTTTATTCTACTCGTAGTAGTAGTGTACGAACTGCACCAAAATTGGCCTATACCGTTGCTGCAGCTCGACGGGTGCAGCAGGTAGTTCAGTTCAATACCCCCCTGCACAACACTGCCATCGGAGTAGAACGATACCATCATCAACCCGTTTAATACCATTAGATGTATCGTGTCGGAAGAGTAATAAGAATGCCACATGTCACCGTCGTAAACGGACACATAGTCATACTGTGGTTCCAAATCCACACTTCCCCACAGTTCCAAGGAATCGCCGGGAGAGAAAATGAACTGCACCGACCCGGAAAAACCAACCGAATAGTTTCCCGTGGGGCCTCCGTCGTCATAAATTACACCCGCCGCGGAAGTGTCGCAGTGAATATAAAAAGTCTCGCCGTTGGACAGCAAAATAGTATCTTGCGCTGCAGAAGTAGTCCACAGCGAAATCAATAATATGGCAATCAAATATTTAAATACGAGAGGTTTCATGGCCGTAATAGTTTTTTCCGCCTGCAAAATTAAATACTTTTTTGTAAATTTGCAAATCATTCGGCCAAAAAAAACCTTCGCTACCCTAACGTACCCTTCCTTCACGGCCAAGCTGTCCTCTACCCAGTCCACCGCCCCACCCTCCGTCGCCGCCCATTTCGGTCCGCCCAAAGGCCGGCACCATTTCTCCAAGAAAGGTATTGATGGACACTCGTTCCCCTATTCTACAACGAAGAACAAAGGAACATCTATAGAGGATATATCAAGGATATAGAAAAGGTAGAGAGACCGCTGAGTGGGATGGGAAGGCCGTAGGCAGGTAGATTTGTCCCCGCACTGAACTGCGTTCGGTGCGGGGACAGGGGTATACCGTGCGCACAGCACGGTATGAAAGGAATTGGAATCTTAGAATGTATAGCTGAAACCGAGGGTGAGCAGACGGGTGGTCAGCGAACGGACTCCGATGTTAAAATCGTTGGTAACGGTATGGCTGTACACCTGGCTTCCGTCGCTCAGCTCGGACTTTTCGCCAAAAAGTGTTCTGGTTTCACTCGTGAAGACCAGAGAGGCAAAATCCAGATAGGCATCCATGCTGAAATGGCTGCTAAAGGCATAATTGAACACTGGCACCAGTTGCAGGGCGAAGCGTCCTGTCCGCACCTTATGACTTGTGACCACTCGGTCCAAAACGCCCCAGCTGTTGTAGGCATACTGCGTGAGGGTGTGGGTGCCAAAGCCCATGCCATATCCTATGCCGCCTTCGGCATGGAGCGAGAGCGAACCCCACGCAAAAAGACGTTTGCGCACAAATAGCCCCGCGTTTGCATCTAGTACGACCTCCTGCTGCAGTTCGGACTGCTCCCATTCCATAGTGTTGGGATTGTAGAAGCCGTCGGTGTGGGCTATATCGGAATAGCCGAAGCCTAGGTCGATGCCCAGGGTGAGATGGTTTGCAAAGGTGTAGCCCACTCGCGGTGCAAAGGCCAGGGAAAAGCCTTGCGGCAAGGTGCGGTCGAAAGCAGCCTGCCCCTTCTCGCTGTAGCTATAGTTGCTATTGTTGTAAGTGAGGTTGGTGCTGACACTAAGTTGCGCTTTTGCCACCGCGAAGAGACACAGCAGCAGGAGCAAGGCGGAAGTTTTTTTCATGCCGTTTACTTAGCCTTGATGTTAGCTACCTTGTAGGTGGGATGCAGTTTCAGACCGGGCACGTACTGCACGATACCGGCCACCTGCTCCTTGTCGGTGTACTGCCAAATGCTGTAGCGGGTGGCAGGGAATTTGAGCCCGTTGCTGACGATGATAACGTGGAAGGAGGCGTAGCGCTCTAGGTTGAAATATTTGAGGTAGGCCTCGGGCGAGCACATGATGAGAGGCTTGACACCGTAGGCCTGCTCCATGAGCTGCAGGAGCATGTCGAGACGCTTGACATTGATGTCGTAGGGCGAGTCGGGCACCACGTATACGGCGGGAGCCAGTTCCATTTTGCAGTCCTTGACGGCAGCCTGGAAGTTGGCAAACTGGCCTTCGGCGGCATAATGGCGGTCGTAGCGGAGGACGGCGCCTACGGGGAAACCGGCCTTGGCAGCCTGCGAGAGGTTGGTGCCGCAGCGGGAGTCGGTGATGGTGGCACCGGTGGCGGCCATGACGTAGACAAAGTCTAGGTCGTTCTCTTCATGCACTGCAGGCCAGTCGATGGTACCCTGATTCTGTGATACAAAAATGCCGTAGGGGGCAGTGGTTTGTGCGGCTGCCATCAACGGCAGAGCCAGCAAAAGGGTGAGTAATATTTTGCGCATAATTACTATTATTTTATTCTAAATTAATTTGCAAAGATACATAAAAATCCTGACATAAAACAAAAAAAGATTTTCTTGACCGGCTTGAACATCATGATTGATGAATGAAAGCGGGGCAAAAGGGAGGTGTTTGTAAGGGGCTGTGCAACGGTGTGGAAGGGAAGAAAGTAGTCGTAGGAGCAAGGTTGGGCTATGCGCATTGCAGGGTGCGACGTATTGCCCAGGTTGATTCCTAAATGTGCTTTCGGACTACTGCTCCGTCTGGCTTCCAATCATTTTCATGTATTCCTCCTCGCTGAGGAGGGGGACGCCCAGTTTTTCGGCCTTCTTGAGTTTCTCGGGTCCTACTTTGGCACCCGCTAAAAGGTAGGAGGTTTTGCCCTGATGCTGCCACTGGCCTTGCCGCCATGCTGCTCGATGGAGGTTTTGATTTCCTCACGTGAGAAATGGTCGAAGGTGCCGCTGACCACGATGGTCAATCCGTCGAGAACGTTGCTGATGCGGGTGTCGGCAGTGGCCATCTGCAGGCCGGCCGCCTTGAGGCGTTGGACAATCAGACGGTGCTGGGGATTGTTGAAGTAGTCGAACACAGCCACGGCCGTGACTTCGCCCACATCCTCCACCGTGGCCAACTCGGGAACCGTGGCGTTCATAAGGGCGTCGATGTTGCCGAAAAAGCGGGCCAATTTCTTGGCGCCTACTTCGCCCACGTAGCGGATGCCCAAGGCGAAGAGTACCCGCTCGAAGGGGACTTTTTTAGAGGCTTCGACTGCCTTGAGAATATTGTCGGCCCCTTTCTCCTGTATGGTGGCGGAACGGGGTTGGGTCTTGGAGTCGGCGGGCACGGCCTCGAAGGATAGGGACTGACCGCTGGGCGAAGGGTTGGTGGCGGAGCTGTCGAGTCCCACAAGCTGTTCGCGGCGGAGGTCGTAGAGGTCGGCCACATTGCGGACGAGGCCGGCGTCGTAGAGCATTTTGAGACGTTCGCTGCCAAGGCTGTCGATGTCCATGGCCTTGCGACCGACAAAATGCTCCAAATGGCCCAGCAGCTGCGGCTGGCAGCCGTCCTGGTTGGGACAGTAGTAGCCTGCTTCGCCCTCAGCCCGAACGAGAGGGGTGCCGCAGACGGGGCACACCTGGGTGTAGGCAATGGGAAGGGCGCCAGGCTTGCGCTGTTCGAGGTCGACGCCCACTATTTTGGGGATGATTTCGCCCCCTTTCTCTACGAAAAGGTGGTCGCCTTGGTGGATGTCCAGCTTGGACATAAAGTCGGCATTGTTGAGGGTGGCGCGCCTGACGGTGGTGCCGCCCAGCCACACGGGCTGCATGTTGGCCACAGGGGTGACTACGCCCGTGCGCCCCACCTGGTAGGTGACTTCGAGCAGGGGGGTGCTGACACGCTCGGCCTTGAACTTGTAGGCGATGGCCCAGCGGGGCGATTTGGCAGTCATGCCCAGGCGGTCCCAGAGGTTGGTCTGGTTGACCTTGATGACAACGCCGTCGATGCCGAAGGGCAGCTGCCAACGGGCGGTGTCCCAATGGTCGATGAAGGCCTTTATTTCGTTAATATCCTTGCACTCGCGAATGTAGGGCTGGACCTTGAAGCCCATTTGTTTGGCAGCCTCAAGACGGCCGAAGTGGGTGCCGTACTGAGGCTCTAAGAGGGTGTCGCTCTCCGGAAACATCATGAAGTACATGCAGAACATGAGTTTGCGCTTGGCACACTCTGCAGAGTCCTGCAACTTGAGCGAGCCGCTGGCTGCGTTGCGTGGATTGGCAAAAGGTTCCTCGCCCTCGGCCTCGCGCAGGCGGTTCATGGCCTCGAAGGCCTCGAAGGGGTAGACCACTTCGCCGCGCGCTTCGAAGTCGGCAGGATAGTTGCCGCGCAGTTTGAGGGGGATGGTGGGAATGGTGCGGGCATTGGAGGTGATGTCGTCGCCAACGGCGCCGTTGCCACGCGTGACGGCCTGTACCAATTCGCCACGGCGATAGGTGAGGCCGATGGCCACGCCGTCGTATTTGAGCTCGCAGGTGTAGGTGAAAGGTATGCCGTCGAGGAGTTTGCGTGTGCGGGCCTCAAAGTCTTCTATTTCTTCGATGCTATAGGTGTTGCCCAGAGAGAGCATGGGCAGGCGATGGGTTACCTGTCGGAATGTCTTGTTTACCTCGCCGCCTACACGACGGGTGGGCGAGGTGGGAAGGGCAAGTTCGGGATACTGGCGTTCGAGGTCCATGAGTTCGCGGAGCAACGAGTCGAACTCAAAGTCGCTCACGAGCGAACGGTCGTTCATGTAGTACTCGTAATTGTAGTGGTCGATGAGTTGGGTGAGTTCTGCCACACGCTGGCGGGCGCTCTCGGGGGCGGGAGTGGAAAAGAGGTCCATGGCTATCTGTTGATTGTTAGAGTTCCAATATAATTGAGGGCGACGGGGCCGGTGAGCCGCACATGGGTGTAGGCAGCGGGAGTGTCGTCGAAGGTGATGTGGAAATCGCCGCCGGAGGTGTGAATGTGGTTGTAACCTGTGACTAGGGCGCAAGCGGTGACGCCGGTGCCGCAGGACCATGTTTCGTCTTCGACGCCGCGCTCATAGGTGCGCACATGCAGTTTGCCGTCGGGCAATGGTTCGACAAAATTGACATTGGCGCCGGCAGGTCCCAGCTGAGGCAGATGGCGGATGCGCCGCCCTTCGCCTACGAGGTCGTAGCAGTCGAGGTCTTTCACCTGCTGCACGTAATGGGGCACACCGGTGTCGAGAAGAGTGCCCTGAAGCACCTGACGCATGGAGGCCTTGGGTACATCCTTGAGGCCAAGGCAGACAACGCCACGGCGGGCAAGAGGGTCCCAGGAGAGTATCTCGGCCTCGTGGGGACCATCGGGGGCCTGAAAGCGGAGTTTCTTCGCTCCTCCCCTTACACCCAGAAGATGGGCGAAGACGGCAATGCACCGGCCACCGTTGCCACACATGGTGGCCGTGTGTCCGTCGGAGTTGTAGTAGCGCATTTCAAAATCGTAGTCGGCAGGACCCTCGTGAAGGGTCATGAGTCCGTCGGCTCCCACGCCGAAACGACGATGGCAGATGTGGGCAATTTCTTCGACTGAGAGGAGGGGGTCGGCGTGGCGGGCATCGAGAAGGACAAAATCGTTGCCAGCACCGTCAAATTTATAGAAATGAAGTTCCATAGGGTTGTTCTATTTTTCTTGCCTCGGCAGTTCGGTCATAATCAGTTTCTTGCTGGTGAGCAGCACCAGAATGGAGCAGTAAATGATGGAGCAGAAGATAACCGCATAGGTTATGTGCTTGACGAAAGAGGCGTATGGGATGATGTTTTGGCCAACGGCTAGGTTTACCTGTTCGGGGATGGAAGCCAGGACGGCGGCAATGAGGCCTTTGGGAATCAATATGGACACCGAAAGGCGTTCCTCGGGTGTGTTTTCCTTACCCACGAAGACAATGAGAAGGAAGCGAACGAGATAGAGCACAGCGGCTATGATGGCGCCGTAGATAAAGGCCCAGGCGTTGGTGAAGGGGATGCTGATGCCGATGTAGACAAAAAAATAGGTTTTGAGGATGAAGACGAACTCTTTGAAGAAACCTTTTTCGTTGTCCATGAGTGGGGTCATCTCGCCCAGCTTAAGTTTGCGCAGGAAGGACACTTGAAAATATTCGGGATTGCCCAACACGAGGCCGAAAGTGAGTGAAGCAATGGCGCCACTGAATCCGATGAGGTCTGTGACTCCATACATTACAAACACGAAGGCCGGCGTGAGAAACATGGAGTTTTCCAACTTGCGGACACGCTCCATCATGGACGACCAGAAAATGCCACCCGCCAGACCGATGATGAGCGAAACAATTACCGACGCCAGGACGTGCCCCACCATGGCAGGGACACTGATGTTGCCCAGCTTGAAACCTTCTATGAATGCCAGGGTGATGACGATGGCCAGCATGCCTGAAATGGCCGATTCCAGAGTGAGGGTGATGCGGGCTTTTTCGGTCACCCGCATTTGGTTGACAAGTGGGATAACGATGGCGGCACCCGTACCGGCCACCATGGCACCTAACATGATGGAGGTTTGCAGTTGGAAGCCAATTACGAAATATGACACAAGGGCAGCGGCGGCCAAAGAGACGGCATAGGAGAGCAAGGTGACTTGGACCACTCCGGTCCAATAGCGACGCACCAGGTCGAGGCGCATGTCGATGCCGCTGTCGAAGAGGATGAAGAGTAGGGTGAGTGACGAAAGAACGGGGCCCACGTCGGAAAGTTGTTCGGGCGTAATCCATCCCGTCACAGGACCCACTAGAATGCCTATGCCCATGAGCAAAAGCACGTCGGGAATTCGGCGACGGCTGAACCACGCGTTGAAAAGATGCGCGCAGAAAATAAGCAGTCCAAGGAAGATGTAGGTCATATCTTTACAATACTGGGTTCTTTTTTTGATTTCTAGTGGCTGCCAAGAAAGGGAAATCTCAGGAAGGATAATTTAACATTGTTGCTGAATCAATAGTCCACTTCTGGAAACAGCACTCGGAAGGTGTCGAGGGCAGGGTTGGATTTCTGCATCACGTCGTATTTGTCGCGGGGTGTGTATGCTACGGCTTCCTTCTCCTCATAGACGACCTCGGTCTTGCAGTTAAGGTTGGGACGGCCGCTCTTACCACGCAGATAGGTGAGCATACGGATGAGGTGTGGCTTGATTTCGGACTCGATGAAGCTGTTGTTGACGATGATGGTGAAGAAGTCCTCTTCGTCCATGCGGAGTTCTTTGTCTTTGAGTTGCTCGGCCAGTTTGGGCAGTTCGTTCTTCATGGCCTCTATCATAGCATCCCAGCATTGGCGCAACCCTTCTTGATTCAGCGGGGGACACTCGTTTTGCTCAGGTTGAGAAGGGGGGGGGGTATTTGCCTGAACTGCCTTGATGCTGACGCTACCCACGCGGCGACGTCTGCTAGAAAGTGATGGGGAAGGCTCTTGTGCAACGGGGGCTGCAACTGGCGGGACGGGGTCTTTGGGGGGCTTCTCAGGGCTGGGGACGGGACTCGTCCCTGACACAGCAGGTGCAGGCACCGCAGGGGGTGCAGAAGGTTTGTTGCCGTGCTCCGCCTGAGGCGCTCTTGCAATCTATGGGTTGGACACCAGCGCCGCCATTTTCATCAGGGCCACTTCGATGAAGAGGCGCTTGTTGCCCGCATCTTTATAACGGTACTCGTGGTCGTTGGAGATGTCCAGCAGTCGCAACAGCAGCGGAAGACCGCAGTTGAGCGCTTGCTCGCCAAAACGCTGGGCGAGAGCCTCACCCGCCTCCAGCAGCTTGTGGGTGGCAGGGTCGAGAGCCACCATGAGGTTGCGAAGGTGTTCGCTCAGGCCTGTGATAAAGTGCTGCCCGTCGAAACCTTTTTCTATCACATCTTGATAAAGTAGCAGAGAATGGGGTATGTCGCCCTGGCGGAAGAAGTCCACCAGACGGAAATAGTACTCAGAGTCGAGCAGGTTCAGGTTTTCGTTGCAGAGCTGGCGCGTGAGGTTGCCTTGAGTGAAGTTGACCAGTTGGTCGAAGGTGGAAAGAGCGTCGCGCAACCCGCCTTCGGCTTTGTGAGCGATGATGTGTAACGCTTCCTCTTCGTAACGGATGCCTTCGCGGTCGGCGATCTGGCGCAAATGGTTGAAAATGTCTTCGCTCTGGATGCGTTTGAAATCGAAGACCTGGCAACGCGAAAGGATGGTGGGAATGATTTTGTGTTTCTCAGTCGTAGCCAAGATGAACTTGGCATAGGCGGGAGGCTCTTCGAGGGTTTTGAGGAAAGCGTTAAAAGCCTGTGTGGTGAGCATGTGCACCTCGTCGATGATGTACACTTTATAGCGGCCCGCCTGCGGGGGAATGTTTACCTGCCTGACTAATTCGCGAATGTCTTCTACGGAGTTGTTAGACGCGGCGTCTAATTCGAAGATATTCATAGAAGTGCCGTCGTCGAAGCTTTTGCAGCTCTCGCATTCGTTGCAAGGTTCAATATCTGCCGTCAGATGAGTACAGTTAATGGTCTTTGCCAAGATGCGGGCACAAGTGGTTTTGCCTACGCCGCGCGGCCCACAGAAGAGGAAAGCCTGAGCAAGTTGGCCAGTACGGATGGCATTTTGAAGGGTGGTGGTGATATGTTGTTGCCCCACCACGCTCTCAAAGGTCGTAGGGCGGTACTTTCGCGCTGATACTATGTAATTTTCCATTCTCGTTGGCTGAAATTTTGGGTGCAAAGATACAACTTTTTTTGGTTTTGAAGGAAAAAAAAGTGGCAATATTGGCATGGCGGCCAACATAGGAAAAAAGAAATAATGGTGAGGAAAGGCATAGCACGAGGCGAAGGGGTGTTGGCATCACGGGGGAAAAAGAAAGGTCTGATTTATGTTCAAAGGGGAGAATTTTTTGTTAAATTATTTCTAATACCATTTTTTTTTGTATTTTTGTAGTCTAAATCAAAAAAATCTGTAGGCATGAAAACCACGTATGATATTTTCAAAGAGAGCGTTAGAGATATAACAAGCTACTATCTTTTGCTTGTGGAGGAAACGAAATCGCAACGGCTAGTAGGCAGCACTAACGAGTGGGTGCTGGACAATTTTTATATGATAAGCGAACAGGAGAAGGTATTGAAGGTGGACTTGCGAGGCAAAGGGTTTCGCCAGATTGACCCCAGCCGGCTGCAGACTATTGAGAACCTGCTACTGTCGTCGTTCCGGAAGTGTCACTTCCAGATTGACAAGGGGCTTTTGTTCCGCTATCTTTCGCAAATACAGGCCAAGCAGCACGACTATCTTTCCTACCCCGAAGTGTGCGCGTTGCTACCGTTGGCCAAAACGCTGGTAATACACGAGTTGGCCACGTTGTGCAATCAGTTGACGGAGCAGGGAGCCTTCCACTACAGCCCAACCGACAAGTCGTCGGCCGATATGGACAAACTGAACGAGGCAGCCAAGGACAACCTGCTGATGATGAACCTTTTCGTTTCGCTGAAGAAGCTAACCAAACTTTCCATGTCCGAAATACTGGACCAGGTGAGCTACTCTGAACGAATGCTGAAAAGCGAAAAAGTCGGCATGTACGACCAGATGTACGACAAGACCAAGGACGACTACCGGGCACAGATTGTGCGCTTGACCAAAAAGCGCCATATCGCCGAATACGACTTGGTGAAAGAACTGGTAGAACGAGCCGACCGCGAAGAGAAGCATGTCGGTTGGCAGCTCTTTCCGCCCAAACGTTGGAACTTGCGCGCTTATATATACATTGGGGTGATTGCGTTGGCCACGGTTTTGCTCGCAGCCCAGCTATCCTTTTGGGCCACAGGCGGCAACTGGTGGCTGACACTCATTTGCGGTGTGCTGGCGCTGGTGCCGATGAGTCAGATTGTGATAGATCTTTTCAACCAGTGCCTCTACCACCTGCATAAGCCTGTAAGCACCTTTAAGATTAAGTTTAAGGACGGCCTGATACCCGAGGAATATGCCACAATGGTCATCATGCCCACCATCCTAAAGAATAAAGAAAAGACTGTGCAACTGCTGGAGCAGTTAGAGGTTTATTACCTTTCGAATATCAACCGCGCTTCGGAAGGACAGCGACTGGAACGCAGGCAGCAGAATCTTTTCTACACCCTGATAGGTGACGCCGCGGCGGGCGACAAGGCCGACATGCCGTGGGACGACGAGGTGGCCGAAGCAGGTCTGGCCAAGGTGCGTGAACTCAACGCCAAATACGGCGCTCCTATTTTCAACTTCGTCTACCGCCGCCGTGCCTACAGCGAGGGCGAAGGCTGCTGGCTGGGCTTTGAGCGCAAGCGCGGCGCAATCCTGCACTTTAACGACCTAGTGCTCGGCAACCACAGTGACGAAGAAAGAGAGCGGTTTTTCCGCTGCGAGACCATTTCTGAATGGAAAAAGCAGGCAGTGCCTAAAATCACTTTCATCATCACCCTCGACACCGATACCGAACTGGTGCTTTTCTCCGCACAGAAGCTCATCGGCTCCATGGCGCATCCCCTCAATCGCGCCCGTCTTTCTTCCGATGGTCGCCGTGTCGACGGCGGCTACGGCATCATGCAGCCACGCGTGAATGTCGATGTCGAAGTGACCAACAAGTCACGTTATGCACAGCTCTTTGCGGGTCTCGGCGGACTGGACGTATACACCACGGCCAGTTTCGAACTCTACCAAGACATTTTCAACGAGGGCAGCTTCTGTGGCAAGGGCATTTACGACCTAAAGGTATTCCAGCAAGTGCTCAAGGGAACCTTCCCTCAGAACCTTATCCTTAGCCACGACCTTATCGAGGGCTGCCACATCCGCTGCGGCCTTATCAACGACCTGGAGCTCTTCGACGACAACCCATCCAACTATCTCGACGATGCCAAGCGCCACCATCGCTGGACCCGTGGCGACTGGCAGATTATCGGCTGGCTGCGCAACACCGTGCGCAACGAACGAGGCATGGAGGTGAAAAACCAAGTGAACACCATTGGCCGCTGGAAGATTTTCGACAATCTCCGTCGTAGTGTGCTCAGCCTTGCCTGCATGGTGGCCATTTTCTTCGGCTTTGCTCAAGCCATCGGCAATCCCCATTCGGTCAACCCCGCCTGGTTCCTACTCACAGTACTGGTAGTAGTGGCCTTCCCCATACTCTTTTTCCTCATCGGACAAATCACCCGTCTGCCTCGGTTCAATCAGCGCTACCGTTACTACATGACTCTTCTCCACGGCATCGGAGTGGTCATCTACCGTTCTGTGGTCCAGTTCGCTCTCCTTCCCAAAGAAGCCTGGATGTACACCGATGCCATCATCCGTTCCTGCTACCGCATGGCCTTCAGCCATAAGAACCTCCTCAACTGGGTACCCAGCGACGAAGCTGCCAAAAGCACCAAAGGCACCCTCCCCGACTATCTAGGCAAATTCTGGTTCAACTACGTTTGCGCTGCGGTGCTCGCGCTTCTAACGGCCGCCATCTGCATGCAGCATTTTTCCGTCATCCTCATCATTTTCGTGGCCCTCACCTGCATCGTATGGGTCGGAGCGCCAGTACTGCTTTATTTCCTCGGCCGCAAATTCCCTCAGGACAAAAAAGAACTCAAGCCCGAAGAAACTGCCAATGTGAAACAATGGGCCGCCGACACCTGGAACTACTTCAACACCCTCATCACCCCCGAAAACAACTACCTCATCCCCGACAACTACCAACTCAACCGTCAGAACAAAGCCGACTACAAAACCTCCCCAACCAATATCGGCTTTTCCCTCACGGCCATTATCTCCGCTGCCGAGCTCGGATTCATTTCCCACGACGAAGCTCTGCGCCGTCTCTCCCACGTCATCGACTCCGTCTGCCGTCTTGAAAAATGGAACGGCCATCTCTTCAACTGGTACCGCATCTCCGACCTTGAAAAACTCCCCAACTACTTCATATCCACCTGCGACAGCGGCAACTTCGTAGCCTGCCTCTACGTCCTCAAAGGCTATCTCTGCCATAAACACCCCGTCGACGGTCAGCCCCTCATGGCCTCCGTTGAGCGCCTCATAGCCGCCACCGACTTCTCCAAACTCTACAATCCCGAACTCAACGTCTTCAGCATCGGCTTCGACTACGGAGCCCAATCCCTCCTCCCCTATCATTATAACAACTTCGCCTCAGAGGCGCGCCTTACCAGCTTCCTCACCATATCACAAGGCGATGCCCCCTACAAGCACTGGTTCTGCCTAGATAAAACCCTCGTGCAATACAAAGGCTTCAAAGGCGTTGCCTCCTGGTACGGAACCCTTTTCGAGTACTTCATGCCCCTCATCTTCATCCCCACCTACCGTCATACCCTCATGGACGAAACCTACAGTTTCGCCATCCGTGCCCAGCGCTCCTTCATCACCAACATAGAGAAAGGACCACGCGCCTCCGACGCCACTACCAACCTGCCTTGGGGCATATCCGAAACCGCCTACAACGAACTCGACGATGCTCAGAACTATAAGTATCATGCCTTTGGCGTCCCCTACCTCAAGTTCCAAAACACTACCCCCGACCGCATCGTCATCTCCCCCTACAGCTCCCTCATGGCCATCGGCATCAACGACCGTGCCGTCTACGACAACATGCTTCGTTTCAAAAGCCTCAACATGTACGACAACATGGGGTTTTTCGAATCCTTCGACGAGGAAGACCACGTCCCCGTCCGTGCACACTACGCCCACCATCAGGGCATGATTCTGGCCAGCCTCACCAACTACCTGGCCGACCACTGCATCCAGCGCTATTTCATGAACGAACCCGTCATGAAGTCCATGGAAACCCTTCTGAAAGAAAAAGTGCAGATAAGACCCTACATTGACCTCAAAGTCACCCAGTTCAAACGCTACCAATACACCAAGGTACAGTCCGAGAGCGATGCCCGCGACTTCGACGGCATCGCCCCCGTGCCCGAAATCGGCGTACTCAGTAACGGCGAGTATACCGTCCTCCTCAACGACCGTGGTGTCGGCTTCTCACGCTTCCGCGACATCTTCATCAACCGCTACCGCAAAATCAGTGCCGACCACTACGGCCAATTCCTCTACGTCCGCGACCTCAGCAACGACAAACTCTGGAGCAACACCTACGCCCCCCTCGACGTAATGCCCGCCATGTACCGCGTCACCTTCGCATCCGACAAAATACAGTTCGTCCGCATCGACGAAGGCATCGAAACCAAAACCGAAATCACCGTCATCAAAGACCGTTTTGCCGAAATTCGCCGCATCACCTTCTCCAACAACAACGAACACGCCACCGACCTCGAACTCACCAGCTACATGGAAGTCATCCTCTCGCCCCACCAAAACGACGAGAACCACCGTGTCTTCAACAGCATGGGCATCCTCAGCGAATACGACCCCGAACAGCAGGCCCTCTTCTGCAGTCGAAAGGTCCAGGACAATGTCGACAGCCAATTCTACGCCATGCACAGACTCTTCGTCCTCGACGACACCGACGACCAGCCCTCGCCCCTGCCCGAATACGAAACCTCGCGCCTTCGTTTCCTCGGCCGCGGCGGTAGCCTCATCCATGCCGATGTCATCGACGGCCACCGCACTCTCTCCGGCACCGTCGGCACCACCCTCGACCCCATCATGAGCATGCGTCGCCGCATCCACATTCCCGCCGGCAAGCAAGTATCCGTCGTCATGCTCACAGCCTTTGCCAAGGCCCGCGAACAGCTCGTCCAAATAGCTGAGCTCTACCACGACTCCATCGACATCGACCATGCCTTCGAAACCTCCTCCGTCTTCAACAACATGCGCACCGCCATGTCCACCCTCAAAGGCTCGCAGATGAACCTCTACAACAGCATCTCCAAGTACATGCTGCAAACCGCCAACCTCGGCAACGACCGTCAGCAGTACCTTGCCCACAACAAACTGGCCCAAAACGCCCTCTGGCGCTTCGACATCTCTGGCGACCTCGACATCATTCTTCTCGAAATCGACGACATCAAGCGCTCCGGATTTGCCAAGGAAATGCTCCGGGCCTACGAATACTGGAAAGTCCACGGCCTCGCCCTCGACATTGTGTTCATCAACGACGAGCAAGGCGAAAACCGCGAAGGCCTCACCCATTTCATACGCAACATTGCCAACACCGAGCACCTCTGGGCCACCCATCAAAACGGCGGCCGCGTCTACATCATCAATGGCAACGAAATCACCGATGACGAGCGCACCCTCTTCCGCACCGTCGCCAGCCTTGCCTTCAACACCCACAACGGCGTCAAAATATACGAACAACTTGACAAAGCCGAGCGTCTCAACCAGCACTATCAGGACATGGTCGAATACCCCGTCCTCAAGCCCAGCGCCAAATTCCACGTCTGGTCCTCACTCGAATTCTACAACCAATACGGCGGCTACGACAACCAAGGCCGCGACTACGTCGTCACCAACACCAACACTCCCATGCCGTGGATCAACGTCATGGCCAACCCACGTTTCGGCTGCATCGTAAGTGCATCCATGTCGGGTTTCACCTACGCCTTCAACGCTCAGCAGTTCAAACTCACCGGCTGGAGCAACGACATCGTCCGCGACAACGCCTCCGAAATGCTCCTCATCAACAAGCAGCAGTTCGTCCCCGCCACCGCCCGCCACGGACAGGGCTTCTCCTCCTTCGACGCCAAATACGACGACTTCAACGCCATGGTGCGCGTCTTCGTATCCACCGACCGACTCGAAAAATACTACCAAGTGTCCGTCCAAAACAAGACCGACCACCCTCTCGACCTCCAGCTCGATATGCTATACAAACTCGTCCTCGGCACCACCGAAGAGCAAACCGCACGCTATCTTTACACCCAGTGGCTCCCCGAGAGCAACAGCCTCATCGTGCGCAACACCTACAGCCAAATCTACCACAACATTCGCCTCCAGCTCACCTCCACCCTTCCCATCACCGACGTCGACATCGACTTCCCCAACCGCAAGCGCATCGGCTTCAACCTCTCTCTCGACCCCGGCCAATCCAAAGAATTCGCCTTTGTCCTCGTCGTCCTCGAACAACCCACCGACCAGCCTCGCCAAATCACCCTCTCCGACATCAACGAAGAGTACGACAAAACCATCCGCTTCTGGGACGAGAAACTCACCAGCATCCAAGTCGAAACCCCCGACAAATCCTTCAACTACATGCTCAACCGCTGGTACCTCTACCAAGTCTACTCCTCACGCCTCTTCGCCCGTGCCGGCTTCTATCAGGTAGGTGGTGCCACCGGCTTCCGCGACCAGCTCCAAGACATCATGTCCGTCCTCTACAGCGACCCCGCCTACGCCCGCCGTCAGATTCTCGAACATGCCGCCCACCAGTTCACCGAGGGCGACGTCCTCCACTGGTGGCACGAAACCATGCACCTTGGCGCCCGCACCACCTTCAGCGACGACTACCTCTGGCTCGTCTACGTCACCTACCAGTATGTCCACGTCACCGGCGACACCTCCATCCTCAGCGAGCAAGTATGCTTCTGCCAGGCCGACCACCTCGCCGATGGCGAAGCCGAACGCTGCGTCACCTACAGTGTCCCACAATACAAAGTAGCCACCTCTATCGACAAGCACGACTTCAACTTCGAATACGCCACCCTTTACGAACACCTCCGCCGCTCCACCAGCCGTGCCATGAACCGCATCGGTGCCCACGGTCTGCCACTCATGGGCTGTGGCGACTGGAACGACGGCATGTCGCGTGTCGGGGTCCAAGGCAAAGGCGAAAGCGTCTGGGTGGCCTTCTTCCTCTGCGACATCCTACCCAAGATGGAACACCTCACCCAGCTCGTTCAGGGCGCCGACCTTTCCTACGTCACCGACCTCACCGCCTTCCGCGCCCGACTGGTCAAAGCCCTGCAGGAGAACGCCTGGGACGGCGCCTGGTTCCTCCGTGCCTACTTCGACAACGGCCAGCCCATGGGCTCGCGCAACAACACCGAGTGCCAAATCGACCTCATTTCCCAGGCCTGGAGCATCCTCACCGACGTCGCCACCCCGCAGCAGAAAGAATCCATCTTCCGCGAGACCGACGCCCGCCTTGTCAACCGCGAACACGAAATCATCGAACTCCTCACACCTCCCTTCCAGCACTCCACCAACAATCCCGGCTACATCATGAACTATCCCGAAGGCGTCCGCGAAAACGGCGGTCAGTACACCCACGGCGCCATGTGGTACATCATGGCGCAAATCAAAGAAGGCCGCACCGACATGGCCTACTTCCTCTACTCACTCATCAACCCCATCCATCGCACCACCACCCTCGCCGACGTGCTCAAATACAAAGTCGAGCCCTACTGCATAGCCGCCGACATCTACAGCAACCAGCAGCACCCCGGCCGCGGCGGCTGGACATGGTACACCGGCTCCGCCTCCTGGGCCTACAAGACTGGCATCGAATACATCCTCGGCCTACAGAAACAGGGCGACCAACTCACCCTCAACCCCTGCATCCCCTCCGACTGGGATTCCTTCTCCATCAGCTACCGCTACGGCAGCGCCACCTACAACATCACCTACCGCCGTCCCGCCTCCGGCCATCCCGATGCACCCTCCGTCATCCATCTCGTCGACGACGGCCAGCAGCACCAAATCACCCTCAACAGCTAACAAAACTAAATTCCCCAGTTCTGAACACTGAGTTCCAAGTGGTCACCACACCACTTCGAATTCAGCGTTCAGAACTCCTTTTTAACCCATCATCAACATGCACCCCATCCAAGGCACTTCCACCCACATCCGGGCACTCCTCATCCTCCTGCTCGCCCTCCTTTCCCTAACCGCCATGGCCCAACAGCCTCCCGAAGCCGCCTACCCCTATCGGCGCGACATCGAGAAATACAAATTCGAGCGCACCGAGCAGAAACTCTTCCGCCACCTCAGGCGCGACAGCAACAACCTCGAATGGCACTACAGCGCCTACCAGCTCTACTCCACTCCCGCCTATCCGCGCTACAACACCGACAGCGCCTACCACCACCTCGTCCTAGCCCGCCGCCTTTACGACCGCGCCGAACCCAAAACCATCGAACGCCTCGAACGTGACAGCTACAGCGGCGCCCTTTTCGACTTCAGTTTTCGGCGCCTTGCCTCCATGGCTCTCGCCGACGCCCACACCCACAACACCCCTGACGCCTACCGCCATTTCCTCCAAGTCTACCTTCTCGCACCCGACGACATACTGGACAGCGCCGTCCGTTTCCGCGACTCGGCCGAATACCGCATCGCCCTCATCGCCGACACCCGCCAATCACTCGACGATTTTATCACACAGCACCCCACCTCCCACCTCATCGCCCAGGCCGTCCACCGACGCGACAGCATAGCCTTTGCCGAGGTCGACCGTACCCACACCGCCTCGGCCTACGCCCAGTTCTGCTCCGCCTATCCCAACTCACACCTCTACGGCCGTGCCACCGACAGCCTCTACCTTCTCGACTTCCGTAGTGTGCGCCGCCTCGACGCCGAGCAACACTACCGTTCCTACGCCGACCGCTACCCGCTCAGCCCCTATACCGCCCAGGCCCTCTGGCTGACCGACAGCATCCAGTACCTCAGTCTTGTCGACACCGCCGAGTGGTTCAGCCTTGTGCAGTATGCCGACCTCCACCCTGCAGGTGCCTGGGGCGACACCGCCCTTCATGCCCTCGCCCGCTACGCCCTGCGCCACCGCCACGTCCAGGCCGCCTCCCTTGCCGCCGACCGACTGGCTCCCGGCACCGCCCTCCGCGCACAGATAGCCCTCCTCCTCCACCATGCCTACCTCCACACCTCCATACGCAACTTCCACCGTTTCTACCGTCGCTTCCCCGACCTCATGACCCCCGATACCCGCCACCGCGACTCCCTCGCCTACCTCTGCAATCAAAACTACGACTTCCGCCACGCCGACAGCTGCATACGTGCCGTAGCCCCCTCCCACGACGCACTCATCATGCTCCAGCAACTCCTCAAAGACGACATCGACCACGGCCGCCTCCATGCAGCCAGCCTCACCGCCAAGCAATACGCGCAAGCCTTCGGCTACGACTACGACTACCTACAGCTCCTCGCCAACCTCTCCCCCGACTCCTCGCCTCTCAAAGGCCTAGCCTCCGAACTCGCCTCCAAAGCGCCGCAACCCCTTCCCGGCCACGTCAACACCCCTCGGGGCGACGAATATGCCCCCGT
>Ga0247611_10001831_pt1 | contig 36762 bp, 40 predicted proteins | sample 177DNAGHGhighgp2_FD_192422 | JGI IMG/M metagenome (GOLD analysis project Ga0247611, IMG submission 192422) | Sheep rumen microbial communities from Palmerston North, Manawatu-Wanganui, New Zealand - 1770 DNA GHGhigh gp2 | ecosystem: Host-associated > Mammals > Digestive system > Stomach > Rumen... | reverse complement strand
CCTATTGGGACGAAAACGCAAACCAGACCGTCCATGATTACGTCCTTGACGGAAGCAAAATAGTTAAAGAAACCGTGACCGGAAGCTCGTCATATACGATGTACTATTACTATGACGCGGCGGGCAGCATAGCCGGCTTCGAGTACAACGGCAGTCCGTATTATTACCAGAAGAACCTGCAAGGCGATATAATCCGTATTTGCAACCTGGGCGGCGATACGGTCGTACAGTACACCTACGATGCTTGGGGCAATATACTGTCAATTACCGGCAGTCAGGCAAGTACGCTCGGTCAGATAAACCCGTTCAAGTACAGGGGTTACTATTACGATACCGAGACCGGATTCTATTATCTGCAAACGAGATACTACGATCCGGTTGTGGGGCGGTTCCTCAATGCTGACGGCTATATCGGCGCAAACGGTGATATTCTTGGCTACAATATGTTCGCGTATTGCAGTAATAATCCGGTTATGGGGTATGATCCGAGTGGAGAAGGTTGGTTAGAGTGGCTTATCGGTGCCGCTGTAGTGGTAGCCTGTGCTGTTGCTGTTGTAGTAACTGCGGGAAGTGCTGCCGCTGGTGTTGCGGCGGTTGCAGCAGTTGTAAATGGCACTGCAGCGGCGACAACCGCATCAACAGTAGCTGCTGGAGCGTTTATTGGATCATCATTAACATATGCAACGGCAGTAACATCGGCAGCGGTTTCATCGAAGTCAGTAGATGAGTTCGCCGAAAAAGGTAACTGGGGAACAGTAGCAGAAACTGTTGTTGGCGGCGTTGTTGGCGGATTATACGGTTATTCATTAGCTAGACGAGCTAAATATGATTCCGAGCCACACTCAGACGCTTCAAGTTGTGACGCCGAATGCTTTGTTGCCGGCACTATGGTTTTAACAGATGCAGGTCTTAAACCTATTGAAAGTATTAAAGAAGGCGATATTGTTGAATCTGAAAACCCGGAAACAGGTGAAAAAGGTCAGAGACGTGTAGTCCAAACATTTATCAATGAAACATTCGAACTTGTTCATTTATTCTTTGAAAACGAAGAAATAGTAACAACTCCAACACATCCGTTTTGGGTGATAAATGTTGAATGGTGTAGTGCCATTGAAATACGCGCAGGTGACATATTAAAACTTTATGATGGCTCATATGTTACTGTCACCTCAACAGAGTATGAAAAACTAGAGATACCTGTTAAAGTTTATAATTTCGAAGTTGAAGATTTCCATACTTATTATGTCGGGAAACAGGCGGCGCTTGTACATAACACTTGCAAAAGTTTTTATCGTGGGGGTGATTATACTGCACGAGACATTGATGTAAAAATGAACAAGCAAACCGGATTACTAGAAACAACTAGGGGCATTTCTGTAAATACTGACCCACTTAAAGTTGCAAAATTCGGTGATTTATCAAAAATAGAAACTATTCCCAAAGGGCTTAAAATTATACAATTTGGAAAAGATCTAGGTCATTTCGAAATAGTTCCAACATATCCAATGTCGTTTATTCATTATCAAGGTTTATTAAATCAAATAGAATACACATTAATTAATTGAGAGATTGAGATTATGATAATATACACTATATCATCTAATTCAATGGATGAAGCGGTCATTTTAGAAAAAGGATTTCGGAATGATGTTTTTGTTGAAATAGAGGGCATTTACTATAATTTATTTATAATCGAGCCCGAAAGACTAATATCGGAATTGGAATTGACTTTCGACATAGAAAACAGAAATTTTTTCGTTCTTGATACCAATACTATAGTTTTGAAAAGAATAGACAATAACAGTGTTGCGGAACAAATATCGCAAATAGGAGAAAGTGCCATTAAGTTAATGGCTCCATGTAGCAGAGAGGGGGATGAAATACTCTTTTGTTTATCTAGTGCGGAAAAAGAAATGTACGCAGAAAATGGATGGAATACATCAGTTAATAAGAATACTCTAACACGGATATGATTATACGGCACATCAACTGTTATCAATATGTTTACAAAGATAAAAAGTATGATTTTACCATATTTCGTAGAGCAGTATATCCATGCCGACTTCTTCGGCCGCTTCCGCGCTGGTCTACATATACGACGGGTTGGATCGGCTGACAAAGAAAAACGTATCCTTCTCGACGCTGCACGATCTTTACGAAGAGTATTCGTATTACGGCTACACTTCCGGAGGCGTTCAGTACACCACTCCGCTTGTGTCGTCTCTAACGCTCAAGAAGGATTCCACAACGACGGCAACGTATTCATATACGTACGACAGTCTTGGAAATATCCTTACCGTAAGCAAAGACGACTCGCTTATCTACGCTTACGAATACGATTCGCTTAACCAACTCACGCGCGAAGACGACGTGGCGCAAGGTACGAGCACGCTGTTCGATTACGATCTTTCGGGCAATATAACGGCGCGCCATATCTTCCCGTACTGGGCGGGGTGTCCCACGTCTCAGCTCAGAACGCTTATCGGTATCGATCAATACTGCACCACGGTCTCTTACGGCTACTCCGCCGGCACGTGGGGCGATATGCTCACGAGCTATAACGGCACGACGATTACCTACGATTCGATAGGAAATCCGACGAAGTGGCGAAACGCGCTTGGATTAACGTGGTCGGGTAAACAGTTGACCTACATAGCGATAGACGGTCTTGATGAAGGGCTCGGCGCGTCGTATAACGCCGACGGCATACGCACGAAAAAGACCTATTGGGACGAAAACGCAAACCAGACCGTCCATGATTACGTCCTTGACGGAAGCAAAATAGTTAAAGAAACCGTGACCGGAAGCTCGTCATATACGATGTACTATTACTATGACGCGGCGGGCAGTATCGCAGGATTCGAATACAACGGCAGTCCGTATTATTACCAGAAAAACCTGCAAGGCGATATAATCCGTATATGTAATGCCTTGGGCAATACCGTCGTTGAGTACACCTACAACGCCTGGGGTGAGGTGCTCGGCTTTACCGGTTCGCTTGCCAACACAATAGGTAAAATCAATCCGTTCCGTTATCGCGGGTATTACTATGATACCGAGACGGGATTTTATTACCTCCAAACGAGATACTACGATCCTGTGGTTGGTAGGTGGTTAAATACAGAACCAAACATAGATTATGGATGCTTTGATCAAGGCGCTGGATTATTGAGTGGCAATATATATGTTTATTGCGCTAATAATCCCGTCCGCCATTTTGATCCAACAGGCGAATTCATTCTTGCTTGTATCATCATTGGTGCAGCCATTGGTACTGTGGCTGGCGGCATTTATGGTCATTATCAAGCAAAAAAGGCCGGATACTCAATTAGTAACGGATGGTCATATTTTAAATATCTGTTAGGATATGGCTTACTCGGTGGTGCTGCGGGGGCGCTTATTGGTACTGGAATAGGCTACGTGGGCACATATGTCATTGCAGCCTCCGCAAAATTATCTGGGATGGCACTTTTTGGAAAAGTAATAAAAAGTGCCGGTATGCTTGTGGGATTAGCCGAGCAATATTTGGAGAAAACAAAAACGCCGTTGAATATCGAGCAAGTAAAGTACCTTTTATCATTATGTAACGATTTCGGAGTTCGTGTAGTTGCAAGGCTTAAAGATTTGACGGTGGGTCATGGTGCATGGAGCGGTATTCCTCATTTACATATAGGGGATAAAGAAATTCATATTGCATTAACCAAAGAGGCGGCTGAGTTTATCATAAAATTGTTTGGATTGGAGTGATACGATGGTACGGATCGGTTTTTATTCTGAAACACAAAACACAGATGTTAAAGGATATTTGGGATTGTACAGAAGTAGCGGTATCATTGATTATGTTTTGAACAATAAAGACTTATATCATTTGTTTGGCAACTTTTTTGGAAAATCGGATGATTGGCAGAATATTGATTATACCGATGAAAACATAAAGATGATTTTAGAGTTATTTCATCGTCTCAAAAGAGAAGGGTGGGAAGGAAATATTGTGTGCTTTACTGATGGAGAATACGCTGAAATTCCTTCTTCTTTTACAATGCATGGGTATGATATCTGTTCTGATAGTATGTATTACTCTCCTCTTGGTGACGGGTTTTTACTTCGGTATAATATATATCCAGACTTTTACACCGATCTGTCATATGATGAATATTCAAAGTATATAGAAGATATAAACGAGAGTGGGCTTTTCACATCATATAAAATAGCAAAGCTTTTTTCAGATTATTGCAATCAAATCAACAAAAAACATAGATATTGTATTGAGTCTCAAGATAATTGGAAGCCCATTGCTGTTTTTATTTATAACTCAAAATCAGGCAGTGTTTCTTAAACTGATGAATGTGCGATAATTATTGGATTGGTTGGTGTTTTGTTGGCAAGATATGTATCACGGATCGACGTCTATAGATACAGTTCAAAAAACTAAGACCACTTGCACACCGTTTCCAATAGAAGTCCTTATTACTTCCAGAAAAACCTGCAAGGCGACGTCATCCGCATTTGCAACGTCAACGGAGATACTGTCGTACAGTATACCTACGACGCATGGGGCAAGGTATTAAGCGTTACCGGAACCCTCGCTTCGACGGTAGGGCAAATCAACCCGTTCCGTTACAGGGGCTACTATTACGATTTCGTGTTTTCTTTATCAACCGTTGAACAGCAACTATATCATTTTAAGGGCGGGCGATGGCCTGCCCTTGTTTTTGTGAGATACGATCAATGGTATTCGAAACATGTACAGACAACACAGAACAGAATATAGTTCTTATGCGAATTACGCTTTTCCCAAAAGATGCTTCAATTATCCCAGGATCTGCTTTTCTCGCTTTTTTGTAGTATAATGCAAATGCATTCAGAAAATATATAGAGAAAAAACGATTGGTTCCTCGCTATTGCAAAAATCTTAGGGGGTGGTCGCACATTAATACTATTAACAATGAAGATAATAACTTCTTATTTGATACTCTTGAATGGTTGAACAATCAAAAAAACGTGGCAATTAAAACAGCTATCGAAAAATGGCCGGACGAGTATAAGTTCATTGCGGAGCTGTCACTGTGGTTCGAACAGATCACGGATGCGGTTAGGAATCATCTGCCGGAGGACAACGTAAGACGTGTTATAGTAAAAGAAAACATACACGGTGACGCCGTAGGGGTTGATTACGAATACTATCCTAAGAATGATTCTTTGATTGGGAAAATTGCTTTTCGCACTACTACGGTTGACGTCAAAAACGACAATTTTGAGTAAATTATTGCGCTTTTCCCAAATTAGCTATCGTTTGTCCCGGATTTCGCATTTTTGGTGACATGCTCTTTTGAAGATTATTTATGCAAACGTAGATATTGATGCAAAACAATGATACAATAATATATGGAAAAACGTTCCAATCACTGTTTTAAAGCAGTTCGATAATGGCAACAAATAATAAGGGCTCAATAGAGCCCTTTTATTTTTTGGCTTCATTTGCACCAACAATTTGATGTTTTGCACCAACATTTATTCAAATCCATAAATTATTGTACTCTTAATAAGTAGATTTCCCTTTAATTGTATATGACTTCAACTGCAGTTGTGTATTAGACGAATCGCTTCAATCGAGGAGACCTGAAATGGATACTATTGAATGCATCAAGTCAAGAAGAAGCGTCAGAGAATATGACTCCAACGCGGTAATTGACATAAATACAATCTATGAAATCATTTCTATAGCCTCGTGGTCGCCATCAGGCAAAAACCTACAGCCTTGGAATGTTAAAGTTGTTACTGATAATCAATGTCTTAAACGGATTTCCAAAATGATACCCAGACACGAATGGATCGCCGGATCAAGCGCATCGATTGTTGTGTTTCTCGACAAGAATCGCTCATACGATCGTATAAAAGACGTGCAGGGTTGCGGAGCATTTATGCAGACGGTTTTGTTAGCTGCACATTCTATGAATATTGATTCTTGCTGGGTCGGCGGGGTATTGAGAGAATCCGACGAGCTTAACAGTTTATTAGAGGTGCCCAACGATTATGAACTTATGGGCTTGATAACATTGGGCATTGGCATTAGTAAGAATAGAGTCTCTAAACGGCTTGATATAAGCGATTTATTGTTGTGAATTATTAGTGTTCAGATAGGAGGCGTGAACAGTGGAGATTATTAATCCAAGCTATTATCCGATTTTGCAATACACCTCAGTAAAAGATGTCGATGACGGTAATATGAAGTATTGCACATCTGCAGAAAAGTTGGAACGTGATATTCTTTCCTTGATAGAGCATGGTTATGAGTCAATCTCATTACAAGAGTATTACGAATTAGTAAAAACGACTACCAAAGAATGCTCCAACACAACGGGAGCAAAAAAGGTATATTCGCTTGTGTTCCTCGGCGGATATCTTGATAATTATACTAATGTTTTTCCTTTATTAAAAAAATATAACATCAAAGCCTCAATGTTTGTTGCCACCGGGCTGGTTGGATTGGATAATTATCCGGGCATAACCAGTTTTATCCCTCATTTCGGGTGGAAGCATGCTCAAGAGATGATAGACAGCGGCCTCGTTAATATTTATCCTCTTTGGCATCAATTTGATAATAAAGTGAATTTTGACGAAGAAATTAGAATCAAAAAAGATCTTATTGAAAAGAATTGCAAAAACAACGGAGCAGTGTCAATAATTGCCAAGTGTAATAACCGCGATCGCGATAGAATCAAAGAGGCTGGATATGATGCATTTTTGATTGATGCACTTGAAATGGATTTTGATATTCTAGCTGGCGGCGGATTACCCGCTCTTAATGTTGATCACGTCGAACCTGTTATTGATACCGTACATAAGTTTAACTTCCTTTATGACTTGGTGTTGAAGAATAAAGAATCGCTATTAGATAAAGAAAATACTATTGTTAATCGTAATGTTGAAAGAACGCTCCAGCTCCCGCTTACCTTTGCGCCTCTTGTTAAAAATTATCTTCGTCATGCCGTGCCATTAGAAGTCATAAGCGCTTTTGATAAGCATCGTGCTGAACGAATTGTCTTAAATAATTATATAAATATATCGTACAAGCCCGCGTATGATGAGTTTGATTATAATAATGATATATATGAGTATTGGGAATGCCTAAACTGCCAAAAGATCACTAAAGATGTTTTGGAAAGAAACGGCTTAAAAGCAAACGAATATGTAATACAAGGCTTGAATGCGGGTTATTATATCGATATATGGCTCGACGCCTATTATATACCCCGAAAATTTGATTATCAGAAGTCCCATAAATCACATGGACTATTTGTTTACGGGTATGATTTGGATCTGCGGCTATATTATTGCACAACTTATACAAACAAGATGTTATATGAAAAAATAGTCGTTCCAATGGATGCGGTCAGAGAGGCCACATCTACAAATTGGTTTACTACAATAATACTTATAAAGAACTGTCCTAACATTACTATTCCATATGATATCCAACTGTTATATAGACGATTAAAAGGTTATCTTCAATCAATAATATATGACGATCCGTCATTGTATCACAAATATTCAAGCGATCATTATCACCAATATTCTGCTGCCAATGCGTTTACTGAACACGTAAGAAAAACCGGAGTTATTCCTAATACTGCCCTTTATTGTTTTGCCGAACACAAAAAGAATATGGCATGGAGAGTAAAGTATATTTGTGAGCTAGAGCATATTATTGATAAAGATTTAATTAGCGCAGCAGACAAGATGATTAAGAATGCGGAATGGCTTATTACTGCAAGTGTTAAATATACCATTTGTCATTCACCAAGATTATTCAGTAAAATATGCGAAATAATGAGTAATCTAAATAAGAACGAATCGACTATCATAACCACATTGCTGAACATACTTAAAAAGAAATATAGTTGGATTGATAACGACTAAACAATTGAATTATTACTTTAATTAAAGAAAAGTGCTGCCTGTTTGGCTTTATAAAACGCCAAAAAACACGTTTAAAGCATATAAAAAAGGTGGTTGGAATGAACATACAAACATTTTGTAAAAGCAAGTCAATATTTCTGCTTACCATATTACTTGCCTTACTCACCGCATGCTCATCCGGCTACAACGAGCAGCGGGATATTTCCGCGCCGCTTGACGAGCTTGCCGAGCTGCCGGATGTCGGCGAGGGCGCGGAACTGCTGTTTGACGGCACCGTCGACGGCGAGACGGTGTTCGAGATAAAGTCCGACGTCTCGGCGCGGTGGGATTATGAAAGCCGGCTTGAATACCTGTGGTATAAACCCATAGATACCGAGCCGGAGATGGAAGACCGCGTCAGCACCCACCTGCATCCTACCGGCTGGCGCGTTGCGATCTACGACAACCGCCGCAACGACGGGTTGAAGGAAAAGTACGGAACAGACGATTACGTCTGGCAGGTAAGGATCTGCAAGATCGGGGTCAACGAAGGCGAGTTCCCGCAGTATCCCGAAAGCGGCAGAGTTTTGTGGTTTGACGAGCAGTTCAGCGAGGAATACGAAGAGCTGCCCGCCGACAAGCTGCCGGAAAACTACCCGGGTATTCCCGAAGGCGCCATATTGACCGACTGCGGCTTTAACGAGCGCGGGCTGCATTTTATGTTCATAACGACGTATAAGGACTTTGAAGCGTACCTCAAAAGCATATCCGGCGATTACAAGCCGACCGGCTACTGCTACGCCGACGGCGATCACAACTACTTTTACGTCGCCTATGAGCATCTGACGGTGATCGATCCGAACGAAGAGTCATCGCAGGAAGAAGTATCGCTGCCAGAAAACTCGTACCCCGAAGAAGTGCTCAAAGAGATGGAAAAGCACCGCACAAAGTATTACATAGAAGAGCTTCCGCAGCATTACGACGAAAACGGCGAGCTAACAGAGCCCGATATCCATAACTATTGCAGGATAACGATCTCGTTCGTCAGATCCGAATGGGTGCCCGAATGGTGGTCATTCGATTAAGAAGGTGAGTTATGAAGAACATTATTCTTAAAGAACTGCGGTACCGACTGCCGTATATAATCATATCGGTGGTGGTGTTCCGGCTGTGCTGGTACATAAACAAATCGTATAACTATCTGGAAATGAGCTATTTCCTGTTCCCCATAATCTTTTGCGGGATGCTGTTCCGGAGCGAGGACGAGATAGAGCTGATACGCACTTCGAACACGCGTATGTCGACTCTGCTCGTGGTGAGATATCTTATCACGTTCCTGTATATGGTCGTACTGCCGGTGGTCGTGCTCATCATCGACGGCGGCGACCTCAAATGGAAATACGTCTATTCGCTTGTTACCACCCTGCTGTTTTCAACGTCGTTTTCGCTGTTCTACAGGGTCATACTCAAAAACCCATACGCCACGGCGCTGTTCTCGGTGTTCACGCACACGCTGTTCGTATTCTCGTTCAGGGTGTTCCTCGGCTCTATCCTCAAAATATCCGACGCCAAGACCTTCCAGCGCCTTTCGCCCTACGGAAGCGAGACGATAACGAACAAGGGCATATACGGAAACAACCGTATGATAGTGATCGGGCTCGCGCTGGCGGTGATAGCGATCTCGTATATCATCCTGCGGCGCAAAGAGAAATTCTACAGGGAGTGACGCCATGGAAACCTTCTTGCTCACCCTGTATAAAAAGCGGTATTCACTGGTAGGCTGCGCGCTCGTGCTGCCGGTGCTCCTGCTCGCTACCACCCGGTTCCGCATAGCCGCCACCGACGCGCAGATAAAGGAAACGCTGAACGCGCTGGAAGTCTTTTACCCCTTCTTCGCGTCGCTGTTCGTCTGCTGTATCATCCCGCGCATGACCGAAGCGGAGCTGATTGTGCTTTCCGGCGGGAGCTTAACGCTTACCGCGCTGTATGAATTCATCGCATTTCTCGCGATAGCGCTCGTCAGCGGTGAGATCGCCGGAATGTTCCTCCTGCCCGCCTGGGCAAGGCTGCAGTTCGCGCTTTCTTTCCCCGTCACGCTGCTTGCCGTGTTCGCTTTGGCGTTATGTGTGCGGTTCCTTGTCAACAACGTCTACGCCAACCTGGGCGTGCAGACGGCGGTGTTCCTGCTGATCTACCTCAACAGCGGGATGGGACCGGATACGGCGATCACCCGCGCGCTGACAAAACGCGACCTGTTCGTGAACGGATACGCTCATATGATATATTCCGACGATATTGGGAACTGGTACCTCCGCTTCGGCGACGTTATGGTAAACCGAATAATCTTCCTCGCAATTGGCGCCGCGATATTGGCTGCGGCGATCCTGCTTACAAAACAATCAAGACTTTACAACATCAAGCATTAAGGAGTAATCACTATGAAGATCACAGTCGAAAACCTCTCAAAGCGATACAACAAAAACGTGCTCGCGCTGAACAAGGTGAATCTGGAACTCAACGGCGGCGTGCTGGGGCTTATAGGGCGCAACGGCGCCGGAAAGACCACGCTTATGCGTATTCTGGCGACAGCAATCAAGCAGACCGAAGGCACCGTGAAGTTCGACGACAAGGACATTTTCAAGAACCTCAAGGAATACCGCGCCCAGCTCGGTTATCTTCCGCAGACGACCAACCTTATGCCCACCATGAACATATACGAATTCCTCGACTATATGTGCGTGCTCAAGAAGATAACCAAAAAGTCCGAACGCATCGACGAGATCGACCGCGTGGTGCATATCGTGGGGCTTGAAGACGAAAAGAAAAAACGCCTCGGTAAATACTCGGGCGGAATGCTCCGGCGCGCGGGGATAGCGCAGGCGCTCATCGGTTCGCCCGCGCTGCTCATAATCGACGAGCCGACCACCGGGCTCGATCCGGAGGAAAGGCTTTACTTCCTCAACCTGCTTTCGCAGATAAGCTATACGCAGACTACACTGCTTTCCACGCATATCATCCACGATATCGAGAGCATCTGCGAGAACGTCTGCGTGCTCGAAAAAGGTAACGTGATGTATTCCGGCTCCACCGCCGACCTCACCGCCACAGTCGACGGCAAGGTATGGCAGGTGCAGACGACCCCGCAGGAAGCTGAAAAGCTCAAAGCCGAAAATCTCGCCGTGTCAGTTGCCTACGTCGCGGGCAAGCCGATTGTGCGGTATATTTCCGAATCCTCCGTCGTCGAAGGCTCGGAGCTTGTGCAAGCCACCCTCGAAGACGCATATATCCATTCACTCGGCGGCGTGAAGAGGTAAAAGCACAACGATCAAACACAAAAAGGAGTCATACTAATGAAAAACATGATCATTTCCGCACTACTTACCGTTACGCTCATTCTTTCGGTGTTTGTACTTGCTTCGTGCAGCGAAAAAGAGCCGCTGCCGGAGGGTGTTTCGGAACTGCCCGATCTCGACGCCAGCGAGCTTGCCGAATCGCTCGCCGACGAATCCGGCGTTATCCAGTGGCCGGCGGATATGCTGCCTGATGATTTGCCGGTGCCGGAATACGAGAAAATATATTCCATTGAGCGAGAAGACAACGAATTAATAATCATTCTTTGCGGTCTGTGGGATAAGAATAAAGTCAAAACGCTTTCATCCGTGGATCCGGGTCAATTAAGTAATTATTACGACATTCTTCTATCCGACAGAAACAAGTATTCGCAAGCACTTTCGGCAAAAGGATATAAAAAAATCCGTGACGTCGGAATGAGCACCGACTCGGCGTGCTATCTTACTCCCGACGGTTGGCGAATATGGGTCAAAGATGAAAATGACGGGATCAAACAAGAATTAGCGGACGCAATGAAACAATCCTCTGTTGGATATGCATATGAGATAACCGCACGGCAGGTAGAAACTCACGAAAGCTATTTTTGGACGTATCCACAAAAGACTGCAGACATCGGATATCCGGATCTTGGCGTCGTTGAAAACTGGCCGGAAGAATATGTGCCGGACAACTTTTCGGATTTGACCGGAAAAATCAATGTTCTTAAAATCGAAGTAAAAAACAGCGGTGTGTTTGTTGAAGCGGTTTTTGATGATGTTACCGACGGCACGCTCGGCTCCATTGTTTCTGATGGAAGATATCTGCAAATAGACGAAAATGCGTATATCGACCCAAAAGGAGATTATTTTTTCCTTAGCGTTCAGAAAACAGAAACGCCGGACGGAATAGAAAGACACATAATTATACAAATCTGTAAATGCAATGATAAGATCATAAAGCAATAAAAGCACCGAAAAGAAAGGATTCAAATTCATATGAACACGATATTAAAAAAAAGCAGAATGCCTATTGTTTTAAAACTCGTCAATGATGAAAGAACGAATTCAAAACGACTCGCAACAAAAGCTTGTATTATTGAAGATGTTTGCGAAAAGGATTACTGTACAATGATTGATTTTTCACATTGCCATAACTATGCCTCCGACATTTGCAAATATGATTTTGGAGAGTCTTGCATAGTAATGAATGCGATGGATGAATGCGAAATCGATTATAATAATGATTGCGCCATTGCAAGACGAGATACCTGCGGATGGGATCAATAATAGAATTGATTCTTGTTGATTTATAATGTTTATTACTTTGATAAACACCTCCAAACGTTTGTGGCGTAGCGCATTCTTTTGGATAGGAATCGCATTGATGATCCTCGCTGTTTCCAGCATTGAACTGACTGTAGACTGGGAAGAAACACTGGCCAATCCCGAACACGCGCAAAACCTTCACCAAAACATATTTGGCTGGGCAGCCAGTCCCGGAGACGTGTATGGATTTGTTTGGATGTTTATATCTATGATAGCTTCCGTCGATATTCTTCGCGACCTGCGACACCATTCCTTGGATTTACAGAGCATAACACCGTTGAGCGACGCACGAAGGTTTCTGGGAATGATATCGTCTTATATGCTTTTGAGTTTGGCATTGTGGTTGATATGCACTATTGCTTTCTATATTGTGTATATTATCCACGCTGCGGGCAGAGTCGAACAGGTGTACAGTTACGGCGCAATGCTTGGTATGACATTGCAGCGGTACGTATTTGTATCAATACCGACTTTGAGTATATACCTTGGGGTCAGCGTATTCACAGCGGTTTTTACGAAAAGCAGTGCCGCAGGAATTGTTTCCGCCATCGTTTTGCAATTCACATGGTATATCCCCGGAGTGGTAAAAAGGATCGATGGATTTGGATACAATATTTTTGACATTGAGACGTTTTTCGGGAAATACATCTATCAACCATCGGCAGGTATAAGTAATTTTTGGCTATTTCACGATATTCTTAACCAAAAAGAGGAATTGAAAGGATTACAAATGTATCCATTTGCAGAGCGCGATTTTGTGCTTTCAGAAATAATTACTCTTACTGTTACCGCAGTATTGCTGACGCTTGCATATTTTCGCTGGCATAAATTACATGATGTATAACGTTGAATAATCAGTATATTTCCGAATCCTCTGTCGTCGAAGGCTCCGAGCTTGTCCAAGCCACCCTCGAAGACGCGTATATCCGTTCCCTCGGCGGCGTGAAGAGGTAAACAGAACGCAAAATACGTACAAAGGAGCAACGACCATGAACAAAAAACTCATTTCATTACTGCTTGCCGTAATAATGATCATTTCGGCGTTCGTTCTTTCTTCGTGCAGCGAAAAAGAGCCGTTGCCGGAAGGAGTTTCGGAGCTTCCCGATCTTAACGCAAGCGAGCTTGCCGAATCGCTCGCCGACGAATCCGGAGTAATCCAGTGGCCGGCGGATATGCTGCCTGATGATTTGCCGATGCCGGAATATGATGAGATATATTCGGTCAAACGCGAGGACAATGAAATCAGTATCATATTGATCGCCACATATGACCTTAATGAAGTGTTAAGAATAACTCAAAGTGTTGATCCTTCGCAATTAAATCAGTATTACGACAAGCTTATGCCGCCGATGGTCAAATACATTACGGCATTGGAAGAAAACGGATACTTGCATTACGGCGCCTCCGGAACAGATAGAAATTATTGTTACTGTACACTTGAAGGTTGGCGCATACAGCTTTGCGATACCCGTGAAGGTATACATCCTGAATTGGATGACGCGAAAAAGAAAAGCCCGACAAATTATACTTATATGCTGTCTTTGCGGCAAATAGAGGTTTTCGATAGCTTTTCATGGACATATCCCGGGAAGGATGAAAGCATAGGGCTTCCCGATCTTGGAACTGTCGATGATTGGCCGGCTGAGTATTTGCCGGAAAATATCCCCGATTTAAGAGAAAAAGTTGATCTTGTCAGCGTAGAGGTCCTCGAAAGCGGCGTTCGTATTGCATATGAGGCAAATCAGGTAGATTCTAACAGTTTCACAACGGAAATATACAATGAGGGGTATTACTTCTGCGGTGATAGATTCATCGATAAAGAAGGCAATACAGTTATCGGGCTTGGCGGAAACTATTACACGGTCGACGGAAATGAAGTATATTGTGTAATATATCAGTTCTGTAAGTATAACGACAAAATCAAAAAGTAAAGTTAACATAATACAAGAAAAACAAAGGAAGGAACACAAAATGATCGTAACAAAAGAAAACAAATCTAAAGTTATCACTCTCAAACTTATCAATGACGAAAGGAAGAGTAAAAGGCTATTATCTGCTACAGCTTGTACTTTCTATGATTGCGAAAGCACAATCTATGACATATGCTTGGAAGTAGATATCGGCGATTGTGACCATGGGATAATGGACGTTTGCAAATACATCGACATGTCTATTTGCAGCGGATTACAGACGCAAGATATATGTTTAATGGATTATGCAAATACTTGTGGCACCAGTTATACTGACACTTGTGCACTTGATATTATTTAATACCAGATTATGTTCAGGTCTGTATTTTGCAATACTTTCAAGAGCCAATTGCGAAGTTGGCTGTTTTGGGTGTGTGCGCTCATTAACTTCTTCCCGGAGTTTTATTACGAATTCTCTACCGATTGGGAAGAATTGCTGAAATCCCCCACGCATGCGTTGAACCTTCATGAGCAAATAAACGAATGGGCCGGAGGATCGGCAGGCAGCTTAGGTATGATGTGGCTTTTTATTTCGATTATTGCCAGCGTAGACATATTAAAATGCAAACGCAACAGATTTATAGATATCGAAACTGCCGCGCCTTCCGGCAAACACAGTATATTTGCCGGAAAGATACTATCGTATTTTTCACTCAGCTTGATCCTGTGGTTGATTCTATCATTTTTAAGAATGGGATTATACTACGTTCACGCCGCCGGAAAAGTTGATCAGATCTACGGTTTTGGAGAAACGGTATGGATGATGCTTCAGCGGTGCTTTGTCATCGCAACCCCTTTGCTTGCTTTATATCTATCCACGTCGGTTTTTACTGCGGTTTATTTAAATAATACGGTTTTCGGAATCATAGCCTCAGTGATACTTAATTTCACTGTTCATATACCTGGATGTATCGTCACAACAAATTGGAGATCGTTCGGTTTCTTTGATATATACACTTTTTTCGGAAAGTACATTTATCAACCGTCTGTCGGTATAACCTTTTATTGGAACTTCCATGATATAAAAAATAAGCAAGAAGAAATAGGTTGGATGCGAGAATACCCAAATGCATTTGAAAACTTTGTTATTTCTGAAATTGTCACCCTTTTAATTGCGGCTTTACTTATTATCCTTTCCTATATCAAATATAAAAGAATACGTGATAAATAAGGAGTTTAATTATGAAAACAAAAACACTATCAGTCATACTTTCATTATTGCTCGTCCTTTCCTCGCTCGTTCTCGCTTCGTGCAGCGAAAAAGAGCCGCTGCCGGAGGGAGTATCGGAACTGCCCGATCTTAACGCAAGCGAGCTTGCCGTGTCGCTCGCCGACGAATCCGGAGAAATACAGTGGCCGACTGAGTTACTGCCGGATGATTTGCCCACAGCCGAATATACCGAGATATATTCGGTTGAACGCAAAGACAACGAGGTTACTATCATTCTTTTCGGCGAATACTCTCCGTCAAAAAAAACGAATGCTAAATTCTTTATGCAAAAACTGGTGAATAGCGGTTACGTTCCAATCGACGACGAATTGACCGGGATGCGTTATTTTTACAACAAAGACGGCTACAGAGTCGCACTTGCCGAAAGCAGTAACTGGACAGGAGAATACCTGCAGGCTGTAAACGAAACCAGCCCCACGGGATATACTTATGAAATAAAGGTATTTCAAACCGGGAAAACCACGGAATGTCTTTTCTGGAAATTTCCGGACGAGAATACCGATCTGGGGCTTGAACCGATGACGTTTGAAGAATGGCCCGCCGAATATCTGCCGGAAAACTTCCCGCGCCCCGGAGAAAATATTGAGATAGTTGATATGAAGCAGGAAAACGGCGGTGTATTCATAACTGTGAAGGGTGTTATTAATGATGTTGCACAATATCAAAATGATATTTGCGCGGAGATGGATTTTGTGGGTAACGCACCTTACAGAAACGAAAACGGTCAATATATGTTTTATAGATTAGTGACAGAAGAGCAAAACGAATCCGGGCAAACGATTGTTGAGACAAGACTACAGATCTGCCCCGCAAACGATCTGATCCAAAAGTAATGAAAATAATGTGAAAGACAATTATAATAAATGAATAATAAACATATTTTGCTCAAGATGTTTTGGCAAGATTGTTTATCCGGGGATAGCGAATAACACAAGAAATATTTTGAACTTAATGTGAAAAGGAGAAATAAAATGATCCATAGAGAATTACAACCAAAAATCGTTATTCGCCTCATAAACGATGAGCGAAAAGAAAAACGACTGCTTTCCGTCAGGGCATGTCTAGTCGTTTACGATTACTGCCCGGGGACAACATCCGATTGGGGTATGTGTACTGTCGGCGCACAAGACAGATGCACCGCATACGATTGGGGCAATTGCGGAGAGAATGCAATTGATATATGCAAATATGATTACGGTGATTGTCCTGCCAATTTCACTGATATATGTATTGAATCAGATTATGCCACCTGTAACGGTAGTAACAACTCTGATTTTTGCAACCCATCTGACTACAGCTAAAGCATAATTATAACAAGTTCACTATCCCCTTCTTCTTTTTTATATAATCTTCAGGTATTAGCCTGATTTGGGTAGAACGAATGAATAGAAAAATATGCACTGTGACAATTAAAACGATAATGCGCAGCCCGGTCACGTGGATCTGCTTTTCCGCCGTTATTATGTGGCTTATCTATAATATGTCCGGAGAACACAGCCCTCCGACCACTTATACGTTTCACGAACGCATGGCGGGGTATCCATACGGCTTATTGCAGTTGTCGATGCCCATATTCATAGCGACCGTCGCAAGCGTGGATATAATGAAAGACAGGAAAAACCGCTTTATCGACATTGCGGCGACAAGCGGCACGGGGCGGTTTACGTACTATTCCGCTAAGATAAGCGCGTACTTGGCTATCGGCTTCGGCGCGATATTTCTGCTTAGCTATTTAAACTTTTTTATAGAATACTTTAAATACGATATGCTTGCAGGTATGGAATACACCCTGCCCGAATGCCTGTGGATGATAGCGATAAGATGTTTCGGCTATTCTTTGGCGGTGATACCGGTGTATATCTCGCTTTCGGTCTGCGCGTCACTTTTGTTCCGTACATCAGTTACAGGGGTGGTGTTTTCGATTGTTTATGTTTTTACCGGTCGATATATAATACCAACCTTACACTATGGGCTTATCAATTACGAATCAAATTTTGTCGCGGAATACATTTACCATCTTCCTCAGCGGATTTTCGGTTACTTCTATTGCCTCAACACCCGTGCACAACCCGGCACCGCGGACCCCCACGTTACGATACCGCAACTTATGCTGTCATACGCGATCCTCGCGTGCATATGCGCCGTATTGCTTACCGCCGGGTACTTGGCGTACAGAAAGCAAACCGATTGATAGCGTTGAGAAAACAATGAATTGTTGCTTTTTGGGGATAGCGGAAAGTTCGTGAATCAGGAAACAATACATAACGAAAGGAAGTAATCGGCTATGATTAAAAAGTCAGAAACAAGAATAACGTTGCGTCTTTTAAACGACGAAAGGAAAAGCAAACATATACTTTCCACAAGGGCATGTGTAACCGTTTACGATTATTGCCCCGGAACGTCGTCGGATTTTGGAATGTGTTCTGTCGGTGCACAAGACAGATGCACCGCGTTCGACTGGGGCAGTTGCGGAGAATATGCATTTGATATATGCAAATATGATTACGGCGATTGTCCTGCCAATTTCTCGGACAAGTGTGAATCGGATTATGATATCTGTAACAGTGTTAATAACTCTGATTATTGCTATCCTTCCGATTACAGCTAAAGCATTATTATAACAAGTTCGCTATCCCCTTATTCTATTTTCTGAAATTTCTTCGCACGTTATTAACCTATTCTTTTGGGTGGAAACATATGAATAGAAAAATATGCACTGTGACAATTAAAACGATAATGCGCAGCCCGGTCACATGGATCTGCTTTTCCGCTGTTATTATGTGGCTTATCTATAATATGTCCGGCGAACACACCCCTCCGACCACTTATACGTTTCACGAATTCCTTGCGGGGTATCCGTCCAGCTTATTGCGGTTGTCGATGCCCATTTTCATAGCCTCTGTTGCAAGCGTGGATATAATGAAAGACAAGAAAAACCGCTTTATCGATCTTACGGCGACAAGCGGCTCGGGGCGGCTTACGTACTATTCCGCTAAGATATGCGCGTACTTGGCTATCGGCTTCGGTGTGATGTTTCTTCTTAGCTATTTATACTTCTTTATAGATTATTTTAGATACGGTATGCTTGCAAATATGGAATACACCCTGCCCGAATGCCTTTGGATGTTAGCGATAAGATGTTTCGGCTATTCTCTGGCGGTGATACCGGTGTATATCTCGCTTTCGGTATGCGCGTCAATTTTGTGCAAAAGCTCTGTTGCAGGGATTGTTTCGGGAATTGCTTACGTTTTTGCGAGGTATTTGTTATTATGGATAATAAGAATGGATTCCGGCCTCATCCCGGAATATATTTACCATCTGCCTCTAAAAATAATGATTTATTTCTATTGTCTAAACACACGGGCTCAGCCGGGTACAGCAGAATCCACTGCTACCTTGCCGGAAGTCATACTATCGTATACGATCCTCGCGTGCATATGCGCCGTATTGCTTACCGCCGGGTACTTGGCGTACAGAAAGCAAACCGATTGATAGCGTTGAGAAAACAATGAATTGTTGCTTTTTGGGGATAGCGAAAAGTTCGTGAATCAGGAAACAATACATAATGCTCAAATTGATAACGTTAAACAAACGGCAATTTTCATTATGAAACATATTGGAGTGATAATCTCTTGACATTATTAGAACTCTTGAACGATCAAACGAGGTCCGATAAAACAGCGGTTGTGTTCAAGGATAGAGCTGTGAGTTATAAGGAACTTTCGGAATACTCTCGCGATTACGCGGGTGTCCTCAAAGACTTGAGTATCGATCGCCGAAATATCGCTGTCTTATTGCCCAATTCTCCCGAATACATATTTGCCTATTTGGGCGTTTATCAAAGCGGCAACGTAATTGCTCCGGTTTACTACAATTCTTCGATCAACGAGATCATCAACACGATCAATACGTTCAATATTGCGCTTGTGGTGACCGATGAACGGACAAGCGCGGAGATCAAAGCAAGAGAAGCGCTTCTGACTCATAAGGTTTCGGTCATAGACGCGTGTTCAAAACAACGTGAACTGATCGCCGGCGAAAAACCGGATTGCCCCGTAACAAAAGCTCCGAAAGACGTTGTTATCATGCTCGGCACTTCCGGAAGCACGTCAAATCCAAAACGTGTTATGCTCACGGAACAGCAGTTGATGGATAATGCAAACGCAATTATCGATTCGCTGGATTTTAACAAAGACGACGTTTTCCTGATAATATCCTCATTTACTTTTTCCGCCGCGAACACGGCACAGTTAATTGTTCCGCTGCTCCTGTCGGCGAAGATCGTCTTATTTGACAGTGTTATTCATCCCGCAAAGATCGTCTATTACATAAAGAAATACTGCGTTACGACCACCGCTATCGTCCCGCCGCTGCTTCATATATGGGCTAAATACAACTTTGACCCGGAAGACACAAGAACGCTGAAAATGCTGTGTATAAGCGGTTCCATACCGGCTCACGATGACGTCGTTGCGCTGAAAGCAAAGCTTCCGTATACCGAAATATCAAACAATTACGGAATGACCGAGGCAAGTCCGCGTATAAGCTGCCAAAGGTATGCAGAAAAACATCCTTTTTCTGTGGGCAAGCCTCTGATGAACGTTCAGGTAAAAATCATCGATGATCTTGGAAACGAAGCGGCTCCTTACCAAACTGGGCAAATAGCCGTCAGGAGTCCGAGCTTAATGCTTGGCTATTATGCGAATCCTGACGAAACCGCTCGAACTATAAAAGATGGATGGCTTTTGACAGGAGACGCGGGGTATAAAAACGACGAGGGAAATATCATCATTAACGGCAGAATAAAGAACATCATTATTACAAACGGAATTAATATTTATCCCGAGGAAATAGAAGAGATTTTGCTTTCCAACCTGCATGTCAAAGAAGCTATGGTAAAAGGGAAAGAAAGCGTTATTTACGGCGAAGTCCCGATCGCTTACGTTGCCATCGACGGGTTGATTACAGAGCAGGGTTTGATTGAATACTGCCAAAAGTACTTACCGGAAATAAAAATACCAAAACAAATATTTTTTGTACACGATTTGGAAAAAACAAGCTCAGGCAAAATAAGGAGGATCTGAAAATGAATGATATAGCCAAAAAAGTAATTGAACTTATAGATAAATACGCAGAGCATAAACAGGAAAAATACCTTCCTGATATACTTCTTACTGATCTCGGTTATACTTCGTTCACTTTTGTGTGCCTCATAATGGAGCTCGAAGAGCTGTTCGATATCACATTCGAGGACGATATTCTGATAATGCAGGACGCAAAGGTCAAAACGATCGTCGATTATGTTTCGGAAAGGGCGGACAATAATGGCTGACGTCGAAGAAAGACTCAAGCATCTCGTTGAATACGCTTACAGTAAAGTGCCGTATTTCAACTATGCCGTAAACAATGCGGACGTGAACGTATGGGAACTCGGAGAAAAATGCGCTCTCGCAGATCTGCCGTCGTTTTCAAAGGACACAATAATAGAATACGGCTACGCCAATTTCATATCCTCGGACTTCTTGGACGAAAACAATCACCTTATAATGTCTTCGAACGTTCGGACCGAGAGAACTTCCGGCACCACTCGCGACAGTATGGAGATCCCCTGGGAGCATTCGGATTATTTGGGATCGATAAAGTTCCACTGGCAGTACAGAAAAGCGCACGGCAATATCACGCCTTTGAGCATATGCGTATCAGGTATCAATATGCCGCGCGACGATACCGTGGTCGTAAAAAACAATTACATTTATTTCAATATCAACAATCTTTCGGATGAGTGCGTTGTCGATCTGTTTGAGACGTTTAAGACCGTCAAGCCGGAATGGATCTACACTTTCGGAAGCGTGTTGTTCGTATTACTGAAAAAGTCCGAGCGGTTGGGACTGCGCCTTCCTGATTCGATCAGATATATCGAGGTCGTAGGAGAACCTTTTCTTCCGTATTACAAGGATTTTTCGGAAAAAATCACCGGGATGCGGATCCATGACGCATACGGCTGCACCGAAACAAACGGAATAGCTTATACGTGCAAAAACGGACATTTCCACATAATGGACGAAAACGCAATAACAGAGATTGTAGATGAAACTGGAAAGCCGTTGCCGTACGGAGAGACCGGCTACATTTGCGTTACCGGAATATATAATCGTCTGATGCCTTTTATCAGGTACCGTTTGAACGATATGGGTGAGCTGCACAAGGGGACAGACTGCGACTGCGGCAATAAGTCGGATTATCTGACAATACATACGACAAGGCTTCCGAAAATCGTCGTTTTCGACGACGAGTCCGTTTATTCCGGATGTAAAGTCTTCTTTGCAATAGATAACATATTTGCGATCAGGCGCCCGGCAAAGGAATCGCTTCTTTTTTCCATGAAGTATCACAGTGTGCACACCTATGAAGTGGTTTTCAACGATGAGCAGACAGCGAGCCTTGATCGGAAGCGGCTCGAAGCGTCGTTCAAAGGCGCAATGAGCGCCTACGGCTTGACGGATGTGGATTTTGTGTTTTCATACAGCGATCAGTTGCGAAGAAAAGATATTAACGGTTATCTGGAAATGAAAAATGAGTGATATTGTGATTTATTCGGCCGCCATTGCCGCACTGGCGGTGGAGATACTGAAGTATATCGGGATATTTCCGCTCAAGTACATAAAGATCGTATTGCTTGTTCAATTGTTAACAGGCGCGGCGTACTGCTTTTTCGCCCTTGATATATTAAGCAATTTCAAATGGTATCTCTTGTCCGCTCCACTTATAGCGTACGGTACATATTTGGTTTCTCTGTTTATCGTCGGCACCAAGTTCAATAAAGAAAACCTTATGGTAAAAAGTGTACGGTTCGATCCCAAACTTCAGCCAAAAATAAAAGCTGAACTATTGCGGAATCTTCTGTCGTCTTCTGTCGAAGAAATAGTATTCAGGGCGATCTTTCAATTTGCCTTGACGAGGCTTATAGGCAACGCATATATCCCCGCAATAATAGTATGCCTCTTATTTACGGCAGCGCATTATAACAAGAATATTGCTATAGTACAAATGCTGGATATTCTTTTCTTCTCGATTGTGATTTCAACAATCTTCGCCATCTTTACAAACGTAGTTTTCACCATATTAATCCACATTATAAGAAACACTTTTGTGATTATCCAAAAGTATATTGTCCAGCAAAAAAAGATCGAACGTTTTAATCATATAATAAGAATCAGCAACAAAAAAACCGGAGGTAACGTATGAGCAACTATATTATGAATCCATCGCATTTATTCTGTTATGGAGAATCGCATTTCGTTTTTATCGTAGGAAATTTGAGGGTTTACGAATGCGATTCGGAAACGTATGATTTCCTGAAAGAACTGACTGATACATATAAGGAAGGCGACGTTTTGCCTCTTGAAGATGAACTTGCCGACACACTTTTGGAAAGCGGTCTTGTTTCACAGATAAAAGCAGCAGAAACCGAAAGCGAAGTTTCATCCGATGCCGCCAAAGAAGACAATACCGATCGTGCGAACGACAACTCCGAAGAGGTTCGGGACGATAAACCGTTTGTGAGAATCACAAATATAGTTCTGGAACTTTCAAACGACTGCAACCTGAACTGTATATACTGCTACGGCGACGGCGGATCATACGGGCGCAAAAGAGAACTCATGTCTGCGGAAACGGCGAGGAAAGCTGTCGATATGCTGTTTAATAACTGCGGAGATCTGAAAGAACCTCATGTAACATTCTTCGGCGGCGAGCCGCTGCTCAATTTCGGCGTGCTTAAAGAAACTGTTGCGTATTGTCGGGAATTGGAAGCAAACAGCGACAAGCATTTTACTTTTTCTATGACTACCAACGGAACGATATGCAATGATGAGATAGAAGAGTTTTGCTTGAAAAACAGAGTCCACGTTATGCTCAGCATCGATGGTCCGAAATGCGTTCAGGACAAACAGCGTCCTTCCTGCGACGGCAAGAGCAGTTTTGACAAGATCGTTCCGAATATAGAGCGTTTCAAAAGGATTAATCGCGGCCATCTCACGGCAAGATCCACTGTCTGTAATCCCAATTATGATTTCGTAGGCATAAAAAGCTCATTGCTGGCTTTGGGCTTTACTGAAGTTCAAATGTCATTGGTCGACACTGACAAGTCTTCGCCGCTTTATGCCGGCAGCAAGAGCGAAGATACATACAATGAGCCGCTGGTAAAAGAATACGAACGGCTTGCTCTTGATTATATAGAGACGGTAAAAAAGGAAGGGAAATCGAGCAACAAGTTGTTTGACTCGATTATCCGTGACTTGTATTTTAAGAATATTCGTTTCACTGCCTGCGGTGCCGGTATGCGCGGATTCGCAATAGGAACAGACGAAAAAATATATCCCTGTCACAGATACATGGGCATGGAGGATTACGCGGTCGGTACGCTTGATACAGGTATAGATTTTGAAGCCACGCTCCTTTACCGTCACAGCAACGTGATGGAAAAGAAGGGCTGCAAAGAATGCTGGGCAAAATTTCTTTGCGGCGGCGGATGTTCTCATATTTCCGTCACTCAGGAAAGCGACGTCAAAAAGGCGCCGCAACTGTATTGTGAAACATATAGGAAGTTGTACGAAATCGCCATCTTTACATACTCCCAACTCAAGAAATGGAATGAAGACGTATTCAGGAATATGCTTGAGAAGGCGGAAGATCTTCCGGTAGTAAAGTGATTCTTTAAGTTACAAAATTATAAAATCTTTTCCCCAGAGGTAATGATGGAAAAACTAAGAAGTTTTATAAAACATATCGGAGACAGTGTAAAACTGCTATGGATAGCTTCTCCAAAACTGTTCATAGCAAGAATAACGCTGGAGGTCGTAATAGTTTTCATACCAATTCTTTCTTCTTATCTTTCAAAACTGCTAATTGACTATCTCGGCACTTTTAACGGTAATCAGGATATGAAGGAAAGCACGCTTGCTCTAATAATCGCCATAGTGATCATGACGGTTTGCAGTGTGTTCATTAACCGGATCAACTCTCTTTTCAAAAATATTCACGGCGATTTGATAGGGAATACCATATCGTTGAGGATAATGAAAAAGATCAACGATTTGGATCTATCGTATTTTGACGACCCGAAAACATATGATGAGATCCAGAACGCCAAAAGAGATTCCGGCTCGCTGGCAAATATGTCCTGGCTGTTTATATCAATAATAAGGGGAACGGTTTCTATAATAACGAACGGTATTCTGCTCGGCTCCGTCGCTTTTTATCTGCCGCTTATTATCTTGGCATTTAATATCCCGAGCGTATTGATAGACAGATATATGGCAAAAAAGCAATATGTATGGGAGCGCAGCCGAACGAAAAACAACCGCCAAATCGGGTATATTGCCGGCATATTGGAAGGGCAACGTTTTTCAAAAGACGTGCGCGTCTTCGGCACATATGATCATTTGCTTGAACAGCATCAGGCAATGTGGCACGCTTGGTTCAAAGAAAAACGCAAAATCGACAGGAAGCGATTGCTTGCATCAATTTCAATCTCAATAATCCCGTACATACCGATCGTCTATACCTTGTTTTATGTGGCTACGAATATTATGGCGGGTAATCTGACGATAGGTGACTATACGTTCTATACTACCTTGGCAAACCAGTTCCAGTCGGGGCTGCTCGGTGTTATCGCATCCATCAATCAGGGATACGAAAGCGAAATGAGACTTAAGAAATTCGACGAATTCCTGACGTGGCCTTCAAAAATCAGCGATGACGGTTCGTTGGAACTGAATAATATAGAAACAATCGAATTCGAGCACGTGGATTTCGCATACCCGCATTCTGAGTATCAGGTTTTGCGTGATTTGAACTTTGTTATTGGAAAGAATGAAAAAATAGCTCTTGTCGGGATAAACGGCGCCGGGAAATCAACGATTGTCAAGCTGATTCTCAGGTTGTATGATCCCGATAAAGGCAGAGTGCTTATCAACGGCATCGATATAAAGAAATACCGTCTTGCCGATGTCCGGAAAGCTATGGGCGTGGTTTTTCAGGACTTCAACAAGTACCTTATGAAGCTCAATGAGGCCGTTTCAATTACTGACACCGAACATATAAACGATACCGATAGGATCGGCGGAGCGCTTAAGTCCGCAGATTTTACCGTAGACGAAAGATTTGTTAACGGCATGGAGTCCTATCTGGGCAAAGTGTTTGATGAAGAAGGAGTTGAATTATCCGGAGGTCAATGGCAAAAGCTCGCCATAGCGCAGGCGTATTTCAAAGAATCTAAGTTCATGGTATTCGACGAGCCGAGCGCTTCGCTTGATCCCGTGGCAGAGAATCACGTGTTTGAAAAAATGGTCGATCTTTGTAAAGATAAAGGCGCAATATTTATAACACATAGACTGTCCTGCGTTTCCGCAGCAGACAAAATTATATTAATTGAGAATGGAACGTGCTCCGCTTGTGGAACACATAAGGAATTAATGAACTGCAGCACTTCATATGCGAAGCTTTTCAATCTGCAGGCAGGGAAATATATGCGTCTTTCAAGTGAAAAATCGTGATTGATATACTCTTGGCGAACCCACTACACTTCTTATGTGAGTTATAATGATTAGAAAGGTATATAATTAAATCATTGTATTTTCGATGGCTTGATTATAACAGATGACTATGGATAATATAATTGATAAAATGATACAAATCATTGAAAAGGATGAAGCATTCAAAAAGGTGTTTGTTATCCCTGAACAAAAGTATAATTCAACAAAATTTATTGCATACATAGACAATGAATGTGGCGATAAACAAAAATCATCTTTTATAAATGATATAAAATTTCTAACCAATTATTATGATAAGTATGCAAGTAATAAAAGGGCACTTGATCAAACAGAAAATAAACTTACCGAATATCGTTGGCTGTTTGATGGTGATTATCTATTTGAATACGATATATATCAGTTGGCATATTTTAAAATAATACTGACTTTATATGTTGCGCTCGGACGCGTATCTTATGAGTATGTGTTGGAACACTTTGAGAAGGATAAGAAACCGTTGCTTGATTCAAACGGCAATGCCATCCTGACGCTTTATAGGGGACAGTCCGATTATCAATACGATTTATTGCCATCTATATATAGAAATCTGGATTATAATGGAATAATGACATATAAACAGCTTTGCGATTTGTATCACAAATCCGGATTATATTCAAAATATGAAAAAACGATAGGTGGGAGTTTCGGGATTGATTATTGCTTTATTTCTTTTATGCAACATTCAATTTCGTATAGCCCACTACTTGATTTTACAACGGACGAAATCATTGCATTGATATTTAGTACAGATTCGGCAAACACGAATTATAATAAATATAAGAATACCGATGCAAGTTTGTACGTTTTGAAATTAAATGATTATTTTAAAAAAGGTATTGATAATAAATCCTTATCATTCAGCAATCATAGAGTTCAGTTTTATAAAAACAAACTCAAGTTTCACTCGACGATATTTGACAAACCACTTGTATACTGTATGCCGGACGACTTTATCGTTGAATCACAAGTGTGTTTGACTCCATCTAATGATCGCATGAAATATCAAAAAGGTGCATTCCTATATTTTGAAAAATGCGTAATTGTTAATGGGGTAATGTTCTTTCCGTATTCTTTGGGTGTAATTGAAAAGTACCGTATCAAGTGTGCAAAGAATGCAAAGGTCGGCGCAACATCTAAAGAAATAATACAAAGAGAACTCGTGGGGAAAAAGCCGCAATTAAGTATAGATCACTTGCTTAATCCATATTACTATTTTTCAGAATACACTCTTGAGTAGATGTATGATTGTAATGCGCGATAATTGCGGTTATTGTTGCTTGCGCATTGCGCCGCTCCTATAAAGTTTACAATTATTATTAATACTTAATAGAATTAGGAGCTTGTAATATGGTCGATTTTTCGTTTTAAGTCATATGATGCGTCCTCAAATCGACATTTTGCACCATATTATTCACCCAATCATTTTGTATTATATAATTATTAATACTTGTTAAAATATTACTAGTGAGAGGAGTAATAATGGGCTGTAGCATTTTTGCGGTTTCAAGTTATGATATTGAATGAGAAAAGAAAACGCAAATTGATAATACTAGCACATGATGTTGACTTAATGATAAAAACACGCTATTGCAGGAACAAGAGACCATAAAGAACACGAAAGAAGAATAACTTTTCAGGATTTAAAATATCATTTGCGACGGTACGGCATCCCTCACAATATGTTTTTTTACAACTGAATATAACAACTCTATTCGAGCAAGCGGAGTGAACCGGTAACGGTTGGACTACAGAGCGCCGTGCGAGTCATGATGATTATGGAATAACCATATATCGTTTTGATTTCCACGGCGCTTTTTGCTTATACGGATAACTCGCATTGCGATAGAAGTCTTTTCCCTTGTTCGGGAAAGGACTTCTTTTGTTTGCCGATTTTTATAGTGTAATCGATCCTGACATAAACACTACGACCGAAGAAATCGGGAGGTGTAGTGTCAAGATGATAATTAAGAGTATATGGCATTGTTATAATGCCCATTACCCGTAGTCTCCAGATCTTTGATTCTAGTCCCAAAAAGAAAATCAAAACTCAAGGAGATTACAAAAATGAGCTGGAATGACAGCGTTCAAAGAAACAAGTTTAATAAAGAGCAGAAAACCCAGGAAGATTCTTATCGCAAGAAAGGAATGTCAGACATGCAGATTAATGCAATGAAAGAGTTTGACCAAGCTGAATATAAGAGTGATCGAAGATTCTATTCGCATACGCTGCCGCTTGACGACAGCGTTCAATCTACTATAAACGTGTGCGCCGAGCAAACACACTCAAGGTATTGGTGGATTGAAGAAATAGATGACCCTATTCTTGTTAGCAGAATCAAAACTCTTTCGCATGTCGAAATAGAAATACTTACTATGCTTGTATATGAAGGTTATACGCAAAGTGACATCGGCAAAAAACTTGGTATCTCGCAGCAGGCGGTAGCAAAGCGCATCAAAAGAATAAAAAAAGATTTGAGATGAGGTTGTAAAACCCAGCCTTTCGCCGCCTATATTTATGAGAGCGAAATAGCTTTTTAATTAAGAACATTGACAATTGAATATACAATTCATCGGGTACGTTACCTGCGTTGATCGAAAGATCGAGCCAATTTCATAGGTGCGCCATGACGTTGCAAGTGCAAAACAGCGATAAAACTTATATGATAAAATCCGGGTTGCCACCGGATCGGCGATGACCAACGCGGAGGATAATGATACTTCCGTAATTCGCGGCCCGGCCACCATAAAGAAGGCGGGGAGGTGAGATTCCTATGAGGCGGATCAGCTGTCTGCCGCCCGGTGAATTCCCATATTATCCTCGGGGCGTCATGGACAAATAGAGGGGAACGCGCCAGTTAGAATACGGCGCGTTCATACATATGAACAAACGGAGGATGATAATCATTATGACAGAAGTAAAAAGGGGCAGGATCTATCTTGCCGATCTCGATCCGGTCACAGGTTCGGAACAGGGAGGGATAAGACCGGTAATAGTTCTTCAAAACGATATCGGCAACAAATACAGCCCAACTGTGATCGTAGCCGCTATCACAGCACAGGACAAAAAGAATATGCCCACGCATATAACTGTTTCCTCACAATGCTTGCCGCAACGGTCAACTGTTCTCTTAGAGCAATTGAGAACAATAGACAAAAGCAGATTGATAGAATACATGGGCGATCTATCAAACGGCGAGATGAGGCGGATTCAGGATGCACTGTGCGTCAGCATGGATATAAGGGGGAGATAGCATGCTGCCCAAACTTAAATACACAGAAGGTGAGACGTTTGTATTTGATTCGGATGGGGAGGATATTACTATCAGCTTCTTACAAGAGCAGTCGGGTGTCAGTGTAAAGCAAAGGATTATGGATATAATATCAGACCAATATAAGAAAGAAGTGTGTGCGTTGAAATCGCACATTTGTCTAAATGGCGCGGACGGTGTATCATAATTGCACATATCAACGGAAGGGGATTATTAAGGTATGAAAAGAGTAGCGGCACTGTACAGAGTGTCTACAAAAAAACAGGTAGACCTTGTAAAAGATGATATTCCGATGCAGCGTATCTCATGCAACGAATTCGCAAAACAACAGGGTTGGGATGTGGTCATCGAAAAAGAAGAGAAAGGGGTGTCCGGTTTCAAAGTATCCGCTTCAAAACGTGATGCAATTCAAGAATTGAAAGATTCCGCGCTGAAAGGTGAGTTTGACGTTCTTCTTGTATTTATGTTTGATAGGCTGGGAAGGATCGAAAGTGAAACGCCGTTCATTCTCGAGTGGTTCACAAACCACGGCATAGAGGTCTGGAGCGTCAACGAGGGCGAACAGCGTATGGAAACTCACGTGGACAAGCTCATGAACTATATCCGGTTCTGGCAGGCATCCGGCGAATCCGAAAAGACGTCTATAAGGGTACAGACCCGGCATCGTCAAATGACGAGCGAAGGCATATACACAGGAGGCCCCGTTCCTTTCGGCTATATGCTCGTCGATAATGGACGGCTCAACAAAAAAGGAAAACCGGCGCTTGATCTGGCAATCAATCCGGACGAGGATCTTATGCACAGAGATATCTTTGCCAAATTCATTAACGAAGGGTACGGAACTCATCAGCTCGCGGCGTATGTAAATTCGTGCGGTTTCAAGACCAGACACGGTCGTCCGTTCACATCGAGCGGGATAAGTCGAATCCTTCATAACGAGATAAGTCGCGGATATTTGGTGCGCTGCGGTGTGCGTTCGGAGCGGAAACCCGAACTGCAGATAATATCCGATCAGGAATATGAACGCGTTATGGAAATAATGGAGCAGCGCAACGGTAAGAACGAAGAAAAGAGAACGATAGCTTTAAGTAACCGCGGGAAAGCGCTTTTGAGCGGTAATGTGTTCTGCGCCCACTGCGGTTGTCATCTGACCGGCAGCCGCAGGGCGGAGGTAACTAAACACGTTGACGGCACTGAAAAGCGTACATATACGGGAATCTATGTTTGCTATCATCGGAGCAGAAGACTAAACGATTGCGACGGTGCGACGGTATATGTATCTTCAAGAGTAGACGACACTGTATTAAAAGTCGCTAGATACCTGTTTGCTAATATTTCAGGATGTCCGGAAGAAGAAAAGATCAAGGAAGCGTATCAAAAGTCTGTCGAGTACAATTTGAAAGAGCAGCAAAAAATCAAAGCTCAGCTTGCAAAGGATCAGAAACAGCTCGGGGTATTGCAGCTTGAAATTGCGAATTGTCTAACGGGAGACAGCGTGTATTCGTCTGAAGATCTTTCTGTGGCTATAAAGACTATAAAAGAGCGTATCGCCAATAACGAGGCACGGTTATCTGAACTGGAGAGCGAACAGGCGGATAAGAAAAAGACTTCTGAGAGCGTTGTGCCGGCATACAGGCAGTTCAAGACCTGGGCTGAGGAATTCGATTCAGTATCTTTTCAGGCGAAAAAGATGATAGTGAATCAGTTGTTTTCACGCATTGAAGTTGGCAAGGATTATAAGATCAATTGTGTGCTGAATATGACATACAAACAATTCTGCGAAGAGTGGGTAGATGTATAAATCCGTAAAAAATGCTATATATCTTGACATATTGCACGTCGAAATGTATAATAATATTGATTACGATATAGTGAGAAATAAGATTGCATATATTGTTGATGACCTTCTATCAATTACAATAGTAGCCACGTAGTTCTTTGTGATTCAACAAAAGAATCTTATATTTCAGACGTGTGGTGGATTAATGACGAGGAGATTATTCGAGATATTACGTCTATGACGTTGCTAAAATATGGAAAGAAATATACCGGTTATTGGGGTAGATGATAGATTTATTGTTTTTGGAGCAAACATAATGAAACGCGTTCCTCAGATTAGAATTATATGGAGGTATAATAATGGGCGTCAGAGATGAAATTGTTAATTACATACAACAAGAGGATATGTCTGGTGCATTATTATTGACCGGTAAATGGGGCTCAGGCAAGTCATATATTGTAAAAGATATTGCCAAAGACATCAATGATAGCGGTAGAATGGCAATAGCCATAATATCTTTGTTCGGAATTGATAGCGTGTCCGGATTACAGCATCGTGTGCAGGAAAGCTATGCGGATTTTAAATTGGGCACGTTTGGGAGAAAAACACGCAAAACAATAGAAAAAGTAAGAAAAGTTATTAATGGTTCTTTGGACCTTGCAGCTACAGCAGCTGATGGCAATATCGCAGTTAAATCGATATCAAAAGGCGTTTCTCATTTTACTTCTTTGGATTGGTCATCTTTTTTTACGGTTAGCAACACAATAAATAATGGGCAAAAAGAGATTCCTTTTGTGTTGATTTTTGATGATTTCGAAAGATGCAGTATTAAAATCAGCGATCGTTTGGGAGCAATTAATGAATGTGTAGAGAACCTAAGAATAAAGGTAATAATTGTTGCAGACGAAGATAAAATAGAAGACTCATCATATAAAGAGTTCAAGGAAAAACTAGTATTCAGGACGGCCAAGATAAACGATGTCGAGGATTCAATTGTTTGCAGCATCGTTGAAGGCTACAAAACAAAAAACATAGAATATAAGCAGTTTCTGTTGGATAACAAGAATATCATAATAAGCGTTTTCAAACAAAGCAAATATGATAATTTGCGATCATTAAAAGCTTGCATATGTGATTTCGAGCGCATTTTTATCGAATGGTGTAAAGCCAAAGCTACTATGGAAGATCTTCCGGATTGCTTGTATAAGTTCTGTGCTATAGAATTTGAAACCAAGAAGGGGAATTATGTAAATCGGGGATTGTTGTCTTACGGTATCAATGTGCCCTTGGAATTACCAAAAGACATTTCGGATAAGACAAAGCAAGAGAGAATAGATGCGGAGAACAGGAAGATAACTGAAAAGTATGGTTCAGAAACATTCAGTAGTGTTTTTATTAGTATAAAACGATGGATTGTTGACGGAATATGGGACGCAGAAGCATTTGCGACTGAACTGCAATCCATTTATAATGCTGCTATTGAAGAGCATCGCGAATTATCGCACCTTGAAAAGCTTTTAGTATGCGATTTTTGGGATTTGCAGCAAGAAGATATAGATGAAGGTCTACCTGAGCTTGTATTACGAACATATGAGGGGAGCGCATCGTTTGATGACGTGATTAAGCTCATTAGATTTATTGGTGTAATGAAAAAATATTCGATACCTTTGCCATGCGAAGTGGATTATAATAATGTAATGCAAGGTGTTAAGAAACACTTCGACTTAATTATAAGCGGCAAAATACTAGATGAAAAGCAGCATTCATTTGTTGAGAATGAAGAGATTGAGCCGGAAGCGGTTCGCATCAATAAATTCATCAAAGAGACTCCAATGAGATTTGCTATTTGGAAGAACAGAGAGCGTTTGATTGACTATTTGCGAGGCGATCCAAGTGTTAGTAGTTTTGAATTTAACAACAAGATATTCATTGAATTCGACGATGAGATGCTTGCTTTGTTTATTAAAAAGTACACCACTGCAAACAATCGCGAAAGAATAGAATTGGCACGGTTAGTTAAGGATGTTTCATTTGTTGACAATTACTATTCGGATGAAAGCAATGTACAAAAATCCATCGGGAATTATCAGCAACTTATTGATTTTATTGAACGTGATATAGTCGATTCAAAAGATAGCATTAGTTTAAGTATATCGAGACTGTTGAAAAGCGAATTGCAAAATAAAGTTTTATACTTGGAAAAACGCACACTCTATGAGGATGAATGATTCGGTAATATGCGTTGTTTGTTTTTTGATGTCTTGTATGGTATAAATAATGTATAACAACATTATGATGACCGATAAATCGTTATTATACATATCAATGCTAGTGTTGCAAAGCGTATCGTCCGGCAGAGCATCTGACTGTTAATCAGGGGGTCCTAGGTTCAAGTCCTAGATTGGGCGCCACGAGAAAGCCACCGAACAAGGTGGTTTTCTTTTATGCCTGCAGCCGGAATCATTTATATAGTTTCGGCTTTTTTTATTTCCAACAAAGAAAGAAGCAAAACTTCACTATTCTGACATATACATAATAGTAGTTGTTAACATACGACCGCATACTTGTTACCGCACAAACAATCATTAATCTTGACAAAATGTGATAAGTGAGTATAATTTATGCTAACAGCATGAATTAAAAGGAGATTGAACGCGATGAAAAAGTTTACGTCCCTCATTTTGATCCTGACGCTTGTTATTATGGCTTTTGCCGGGTGTGAGAGCAAGCCAAAGGAATCGCCCGCAAGTGATTTTAAATACGAGATAAACGACGGGAAAGTTACGATCACGCGGTATATCGGTAAAGACGCCGACGTGGTGATACCCGCGCAAATTGACGGGAAGCCCGTTGCTGAACTGCGCTGGATGCGCGGTGATTCGGATGCGGAAGAAAGCGTGCTGAAGACGGTAGTTATTCCCGATTCTGTTAAAACTGTTTCTGCAAGTTGTTTTAACAACTGTAAAAAACTGGAATCTGTTAAGTTCGGCACCGGGCTGAAAACCATTCATGAGAGAGCGTTTTCCAACTGCACTTCTCTCGTAAGAGTGGAACTGCCCGAAGGATTGACTTTCTTGGGCAACCGTGCGTTTGAAAAATGCACTTCGCTCCAATACGTTTCTATTCCGTCGACTCTTACCGGTTGGCACGGCGAAGAGTTTATAGAGTGCAGCTCACTGACGAACGTCGTATTTGCGGAGGGAATTGAAACCATAGGCAACACCTATTCTTTTGCCTCTGCTTCGGCGCTTAAAAATATCGTTATTCCTGCAAGCGTAAAGCGGATTAGCGATTATGCTTTTGCTGACTGTAAATCGTTGGAAAGAGTTACGTTTGAAGGCAATGAGCCGATTATCGGAGATCATACTTTTTATGACAGCGACAGGTTAGAAATTTACATTTATCATAAATCTACCGCGAGCGGTTGAAATGAAGAATCGATATCAAACGTATACGCTACCAGCTGTATAGCCGAGTGATTATTCGGTTGAATGCAGCCATAAAAACCTCAATAATTTTGCTTTAAGCAATCTGCGCAGGTCAAGTACTGAATAATAATATGCTTCAGAGCGGCATCAACAACTTACATACGGGTTGACGATGCCGCTCATTATTTGACCGGATTGATGTTACGACCGTTAGTATGACGTCGAATATGTTTCAAGTATGGTGCAGCAGCTGAAACATTTATATGGTTCCTGCTTTTTTTATTTCCAACAAAGAAAGGAGGAACTTAACGCGATGCTCGACCTTAACAAGAAGGACAACGAAATTGTTGACGGAGACCGCGACGATGATGCGGAAACGACCGAAACTTCCCGCGACAACAGAGATGCACGATGACAGAATAGGCGGCGCCTTAACGGCGCTGCCGGATACATACGCAGATCACTCAAACAAAAAACAGCGAAATTGTCAAACAAAATGCCACAAAATACTCAAATTATGCTTTAAAAACAGTGGCTTATTGGTCCGTTTTTGAATTGGTTGAAGATAATGTAGACAAGGCTCTTTACAAATCGCGTAAAATGATGTATATTCAGTATATATACAAGTATATATACAAAAATATATGGAAGGTACGGCGCGTTTGCGGCACGGCAGCCGCGCACAACAGCCGCACGGCGTACGTAGCTTTACGGAGGAGCAGACAATGAAAAATATTCTGGTCGTCGTCGATATGCAGAACGATTTTGTGGACGGCGCGCTCGGCACGGCGGAAGCCGAGGCGGCGGTCCCGGCGGTCGTGAAGAAGATAAAAGGCTTCCGCGGAACGATATTCGCGACTTACGATACGCATTACGAGAACTATCCGGATACCGCGGAGGGCAAAAAACTGCCGGTCCCGCACTGTATAAAGGAGACCGCCGGCTGGGAGCTCAACTCCAAAGTGAAAAAAGCGCTCGACGCAAAAGGGTTTATTCCGGTAGAAAAGAACACGTTCGGATCCGTGGATCTGCCGCGTCTTATTAAAGAAGCCGCGGGCGGCGAGGATTTCCGTGTAGAACTGATAGGGCTGTGCACGGACATTTGCGTTGTTTCGAACGCCCTTCTTATAAAGGCCTGTTTCCCGGAAGCGCCGGTCGCCGTGGACGCGGCGTGCTGCGCCGGCGTTACGCCGCAGAAGCACGAGGCGGCGCTGGAGACCATGCGAAGCTGTCAGATAGACGTGATCTGACCGGCGGGCGCGCAAACGTGCCGGCACTTGAATCAGCCGCCGGAACGGCTTGCTTTTGGAATACGGAAGCAAAGAGTAAAAACAAAGGGTGGTTTTATGAAAAAAGCGTATAAACTCGGGATAATCGTGGGCAGGTTCCAGACTTTTCACAAGGGGCACCAGGATATGATCAGGAAGGCGCTGCAGCTTTGCGAAAGGGTGGGCGTTTTCATAGGCTCTTCGCAGGAATCCGGCACGAATAAAAACCCGTTCACCTATGAAATGCGCGAGGAGACGTTAAGAAAGATATATAAAGACAGGATAGAGATCTATCCGCTTCCGGATATCGGCGTCGGCAACAATTCCAAATGGGGCGATTACGTGCTGGCAAACGTGGTGAAGCGCTTCGGCGAAGCGCCGGATCTGCTTGTTTCGGGCAAGGAGGTGCGCCGCATCGACTGGTTCGACAGCGTCAACGGCTTGTCAATCGCGGAACTTTACGTGCCCAAAACGGTGGATATTTCCGCCAGCCGCCTGCGCGAGCATATTATTAACAACGAATACGGCGAATGGAAAAAATACTGCGACCGGCGCCTTTGGAGCAGCTTCGGGGAGATGCGGCGGATAATACTCGGATCGCAGGGGAACACGGATACTTCGAGCATCTGACCGCGCGTCGGAGCACCGGAAAAGAACACAATGATTC
>Ga0247611_10001830_pt1 | contig 36763 bp, 29 predicted proteins | sample 177DNAGHGhighgp2_FD_192422 | JGI IMG/M metagenome (GOLD analysis project Ga0247611, IMG submission 192422) | Sheep rumen microbial communities from Palmerston North, Manawatu-Wanganui, New Zealand - 1770 DNA GHGhigh gp2 | ecosystem: Host-associated > Mammals > Digestive system > Stomach > Rumen... | reverse complement strand
ATGGTGCAAAAAGCACAACCACCAAAACACCCACGATGAATATTCACCGAGTGTTTGATCATCTCGTATGCTGGAATCTTTTTGTTCTTATATTTCGGATGGGGTAGTCTGGTGTACGGATAGTCGAAAGAAGCGTCTAATTCTTCTGTCGTCATCGGAGGAAAAGGAGGATTTACCACGGCATACTTACCGTCTACCTCTTGCAAAAGACGCTGGGCATGCATCTTGTTCGACTCTTCCTCAATATGCCGGAAATTCTCTGCCTGGGCACGTTTGTTACGAAGACAGGTCTCATGGCTATGAAGTATAATATCATTTTCATTGATACCACCAGGTATGTCGTTCTTATCAACAAGGAAAACGGTTTGAGGAATGTCGTGAATACTATCTATGCTTCGCCCTTTATCCAATTCCTGGCATAAGCGAAGCGTTACTTTCTCACCCATTCCATAAATGATGATATCTGCTCCGGAGTCGCACAGGATGCACTTCATCAGCTTATCCTGCCAGTAATCATAATGAGTAAGGCGCCGAAGGGATGCTTCTATCCCCCCGAGTGCTACGGGTACATCGGGATACAATTGCTTCAGGATACGCGTATAGACAATAGTAGGATACTCCGGTCTGCAATCATGCCGCCCGTCAGGACTATATGCGTCTTCACTACGAAGGCGTCTGTTTGCGGTATACTTGTTTACCATTGAATCCATGCAACCGGGTGCAATTCCGAAAAAGAGACGAGGCCGCCCGAGTTTTTTGAAATCGCGAAAGTCTCCATGCCAGTCCGGTTGAGGAACAATAGCAACTCGATAGCCGGAAGCTTCAAGTGTACGCCCGATAACAGCTGCTCCAAAGGAAGGATGATCCACATACGCATCCCCTGAAAAGAGGATGACATCAAGTGTGTCCCATCCACGCAGTTCACATTCTTTTTTTGTTGTTGGAAGGAAATCTGAGAGTTTGTAGTTATTGTTCTCCACCATTTTCTTCTTGGTTCTGGTCTTTCCAGTTGACATACAAGGATACCAGCTGATTTAAACCAAAAGCCTTCATGTTGTTGTTATAGATAACATCTAAGCATAAATCCAAAAGTTCTTTGTCTGTCTCTTGTGAAGATTCGAGTATGGAGCGGACATTGAACTTCAGTTTGTCAAGAACCGTCTCGTCAATAATACCATTACTATCAACAAGATTATTCAACAAAGAATACTTTTCAATTGTTTGTAAATGATTATCTGTAACCTCAATATTCCTCGTACCTGACTGATTTGCTTGTAATTTATACATATCTGATATATTAGTTGATTAAGAAATTCAGGATTCCTCTCATAATGCTATTTCTAAGAGCCGGATCAATGATACACTCAAATGGAAATCCCATTACAAATGAATGATAGTCCCGTCCGTTATAGGCAACACCGGCAGCATTTCCATCACTATATTGCATGGCACAGAATGCTGTATTGACAGACGGACGGAGTACATCTGTTGTCGTTGTCGCATAGTGCCTCTCATTTAAGTTGCTGTAAATGCTAAAGTTAGTTCCTAATCCACGAATGGTTGAATTTTTATAAAGGCTGCCGGCATACATCACTTTTAGTGTGTTTGCGAGAAATTGTCTTTCCGAATCCGACTGCATGTCGGCACCGATATAGGCACCGCTTACAAGTAAGTTACCATGATTTCTCACATAGTTGCGCAGCTCTTGTTGTATTTCGCTGGTAAATGTCTTATATGGAACAAGCGAATGGCCGTCGTTTCGTTCAAGACCCAACAGCAAGTCTATACAGTCATAATGCGACAATTTCACATAATGGTTTTTGATTGCTTCACTTGAACAGCTTACAATGTTGTATTTGCCCGCGCTTGCTATAGCTTCTGCATGAGTCTTCACATAATTAAAGTCATTGCCAGCAATGAACATTCCAGCCATCTCATCACCACAATAACCTAATCCACCAGCACCTTCTATTCCCATTTTGGTCTTGTCGAAGGACAATTGTTTACCGCTCCATCCTGCTGTAGAACCATAAGTGACACCTGGATCTGCATTCATGTCAAATCCTTGAGAAGTCGTTGTGTTAATGATAGCCGGGGATGAAAGGCGATGAAACCCATTAACGATTAATACGGTCTGTCTTGCATTGGGCTGGTAATAGGCAGATAAAACCTCCGTAGGAAAGCTCTCTCCACCACGATTCACGGCTGTTACACGGAAGTTGTATTGAACTCCTGGCTGCAAATCTACCACGCAAGAGTTCGACTTAATTGTCTGTCCATTGTCAAATCCTCTTGATCCGACGGCTATGTATAAATTATAGGCAGTTGGAGTAGAGGTCGGTTCCTGTGCATCATGGACAGGATTCCACGATAGACGGACTCGGTTCTTGCTTGTGAACTCTATGCGGAAGTTGTTAGGAGCCAAAGGCTGAACCACGTAAGAGCTTCCATGCTGATTCGAGATATAACGTAAGATTGTCTTGTACAATGAACGCGCTAATGTGAATCTGAAGTTCGGGTCTTGTCCAAAGCGCATATCAGGGAAGTTTTGATGTGAGAGAGTCTCTATGATTGCAGACGGCATCTCCGGGCACCTTGTCTCTGAATAATTACGATTGTACAAGTCACGACGAATCCAGTTCCCGTATTTGTATCTTAAATCCCTATTCAGTCCTGATAATAAAGACTCGGCAAAATCGTAGGAAGCCATACGGGAAACACCCGAATTCAGTTTTCCATTACCCGTGTTGGTTGTACAGATGGATAAAGAACCAATCAGTTGATCTTCAGGAGAAAAACCAGCATCGCTATGTACTGCTAATGACAACTCGATAGGTACTCGTTTCCCTGATAAAGACGGCACATAGCATGAGCCACCGGCAAGCCAGTTAGTCATATAAGAACGCGCATTGATATCATCAGCATAGTCATCTGCACCATTCTTTGAGCTATATACACTATAAGGAGCACCTGCCCACTGGCAATAATATCTGGCACCTTCGAGTGTTCTGGGCAATCCACTGACCTTTCCACCTCGTTGAATGTTTCCCATACCACCACCAAAACGGACAGCATCAGTAGTTATTACGCCCTTGTATTGGCTATAATTGGTCAGGACAACTCTATTATTATTGTTATTTCCCTTGTCAAATTCAAAAGTTCCAAGATAAACCCAAGTACCGCCACCCATCTGCTGGTTGACGCGTATATGCGTTTGTTGTCCTTTATGGAACACTACATATTGAGCATCAGGAACACTGTTCTGAACCGTTGTGTAGCTGACATAAACAGCATATTTCCCCTCTTCGGTTATTGTCGGCTGATAGGACACCTGGCTCAGTTGCTTCACTTTGCTGGTAGCATTGACCATTCGCGAACCACCAGCCTCAAATGGATTCTCTTTGTCTCTGTAAGTTCCATTATGCAAGGCAAAGCCTGCATAGCCGGAATTGCGCCATGCAGCACCTCCATTATACTCTTGATAAGAGCCCGAAGCACGACTATGCTCGTAATCAATGATTATTTCACGTTTTTGCCAGTCACGTTCTCTTGGCGTAAAGACAACGGCTCCGGCATTCTCTAACATGGGAATCAGATATGGAACAACAATTGTCTGAGTATAGAGGTCTTCATTCGTGCAGAACAAGTTAGGGCGTTGCCATCGCCAGGTCCCTTTCTTCTGGTCATAATAACGGCCATGACTTGACCATAAGGACAAATGCCGATTGTTGAGACCATGAGTGATTGCATTGGGTTTAGATATGTTCTGAACCCAGGGAATTCCTTTATAGTCAATCTTTCCCCAAAGTCTGCTCCCATCAGCATTGTTGGATAACCTGTTGGGAATGAGATCTTCAATAGGAACACCGGTTGTCTTGACTATAATCTTATATTTGTTATAGGGTTTTGAAAGGATTTTTCCGACTTTCTTGTATATCTTATTGACAACATCAGGTGAGAATTCTTGTCCGCCGAATACGTCACTGACCGTGATGGTGATTATTTGTGATGGATTATTAATCGAATAACTCATCATCTGCGGAGCTTTGGGGAAATCAACTCCTTTTGCTTTGTATTTTTGAAAGTATTTCTGTAAATCCTCTACGTCATTCTTTTCTAATGTCGTGTTCTGTGCCCACGCAGATGAACATAAAGCAAACAATAGTAAGAATAAGATACTAAATGATTTGGTGTTCATTATTATTAGATGTTACCTATTGTAAATAGTTCAGGATGCTTACCTTTGAAGTCCTTGAAATAAAGTTTTATCTGTCGCATCTCCTTTTCAAAGTCTCCTGTCGGTACAAAACTCTCTGTACACTTGATTAGCCGTTTTTCATAATCAACTCCATACAACAATATAGGAATCTGGGCTTTATAGGCAATATAATAAAACCCTTTCTTCCATTCAGGGTTGAGTGAACGTGTACCTTCGGGAGTGATGCATAACTGAAAGGATTTTGATTCAATTGCAGTTTGGGCAAGATTATCCGTCATACTCGTATGTTTGCTTCGCCATACAGGTATTCCTCCCATTGCCTTGAAAATAGGACCTAAAGGCCAAAAGAACCATTCCTTTTTCATCAGGAAATTGTTCTTCATTCCTTCGGCACGCATATATAGCTGCCCGATGACAAAATCCCAGTTACTCGTGTGCGGGGCAAGACAGATAATGTACTTCTGTGGATGTTCAACAGTGACATCACACTTCCATCCCAATACTTTATAAAGTAACCAACGACAAAAAGCTTTCATAATTGATAGAATAATTAACCTTGGTTAGATATTTGATCAAGGATTTCTGATATTTGCACATTGAAATCGTCAATCAATATCTTATAATAAACTTTAGGCTTCATTCCCGGTTCCGGGTGAGAAACACGGCAAACGAAATCATTATATGTGTTCATTATTAAGGCTAATAACGCATCAACATTTTCAGGGTGATGATTGTTGTCATATAAAGCTGCTGCCACACAATCTGAGAAAAGACCTGTGCAGATATTGCTGATATACCGTTTTAATTCCCTTTTATTATTCATACTTAATTACTTTTTTATTTTTCCCCAAAGTTATGAAAACTATTCGGATTGACAAGCATTTTGCAAAAAAAAAGTTTCAAAAAATGAATTATTTTATAATTCTTTCCATTATATGAGATAAATTCAGTAAATTTGCATCACAGAAACTTTACTTTAGTAAAATAGAGAATAACAACAAATATATTTAAGGTAAAATGAAAAAAAGTCTTCTACAGAAAGAAAGAGCTGCTTATCAGCCGAAGTTACCTAAGGGACTTCAGGGAGCAGTAAAAGTGAAAGAGGGAGAACCAACCCAGAGTGTAGGCAATCAGGAAGAAATAAAGAAGCTTTTCCCGAATACTTATGGAATGCCTCTCGTTGAGTTTGTTCCCGGTGATGTGGCTAATAACAAAAAGATGAATGTTGGCGTTATCCTCAGTGGAGGTCAGGCTCCTGGAGGTCATAATGTTATTTGTGGTATTTTTGATGGAATTAAGAAACTGAACCCAGAGAACAGACTTTTTGGTTTCATCCTTGGTCCTGGCGGTTTGGTTGAGCACAATTATATGGAGCTGACATCTGATATTATTGATGAATATCGTAATACTGGTGGCTTCGACATGATTGGTTCGGGCAGAACAAAGCTTGAAAAGGTTGATCAGTTTGAGAAAGGACTTGAGATTTTAAAGGAACTTGACATTAAGGCATTGGTTATCATTGGTGGTGACGACTCTAACACAAACGCTTGTGTCCTGGCTGAGTATTATGCCGCTAAGAACTATGGCGTTCAGGTTATCGGATGCCCCAAGACCATTGATGGTGACTTGAAGAATGAACAGATTGAAACTTCATTTGGCTTTGATACAGCTACTAAAGTGTATGGAGAGTTAATCGGTAACATTGAACGTGACTGTAACTCTGCCCGTAAGTATTGGCACTTTATTAAATTGATGGGACGTTCTGCCAGTCATATAGCATTGGAGTGTGCTTTGACCTGCCAACCTAATATCTGTATCGTATCAGAGGAAGTTGAAGCAAAGGATCAGACCCTCAACGACATAGTTGAATATATTGCATCTGTTGTAGCAAAACGTGCTGAAGACGGAAATGACTTCGGTGTCATCCTGATTCCAGAGGGACTCATCGAGTTTATCCCTGCCATCGGACGTTTGATTGATGAGCTGAACGACTTGCTTGCTGCTCATGGCGCAGATTATAAGGATCTGGACAAAGACGCACAAAGAGAATACATTCTTGCACATCTTTCAGAGCAGAATGCCGAGACCTTCTCAACACTTCCTGAAGGTGTTGCCCGTCAGCTTTCATTAGACCGTGATCCTCATGGTAATGTACAGGTATCTCTCATCGAGACAGAAAAGCTTCTTTCTGAGATGGTTGATGCTAAGCTGGCAGAATGGAAGAAAGAAGGAAAATATGTTGGTAAGTTTGCCACACAGCATCATTTCTTTGGCTATGAGGGTCGTTGCGCTGCTCCTTCTAACTTCGATGCAGACTATTGTTATGCTCTTGGTATCAGTGCATCACAACTCATCGCTAACGGAAAGACTGGTTATATGGCCATCGTCAAGAATACCACAGCTCCTTCAGATGAGTGGGTAGCCGGAGGTGTGCCTATTACCATGATGATGAATATGGAACGTAGAAATGGTGAGATGAAGCCTGTTATCAGAAAAGCTCTCGTTGAGTTGGAAGGCAGACCATTCCAGAAGTTTGTTGAGCACAGACAAGAGTGGGAGAGAGAGACATGCTTCGTTTATCCTGGTCCAATTCAGTATTGGGGACCTTCTTCTGTGGCTGATCGTGCAACTCGTACTCTGATGTTAGAGCAAGGCAAGCAGTAATAGTTTTCATTATAGTATTATCATCGGGACTGTTGTAATGTGTCATGTCCTTTTATAGAACTAACACTATTTACAACAGTCCTCTTGTAATAAAACAGACTTGACAACAAAGAAAACGACATCAAAGAAGTCGTCTGCTCCTTCTCGAAGACGAAGAAAGAGCAAAAAGACCAACATGTTTTTGGGGAATTTCTTTAAAAAGAATCCTCGACTGGCATGGTGGATAGGGGGTGTTGGTGTCGTTATCATTTACATTTGGGTCTTTTATTATTTCTTTGTAGGACCGACGGGGTTCCGTTGGCGGGCATTATATGGTGATGCCAAGTACCCCAAAGGGTATGAGATTCATGGTATAGACATATCCCATTATCAAGGAGAAATCAATTGGGACAAGTTGCGTCATTCCATGATAGAAGGATGTCCCTTACGTTTTATCATCATCAAATCTACTGAAGGGTCAACCAAATTGGACGAGAATTTTAATGATAACTTCTATCAATCCCGGGAATATGGCTTTATTAGAGGTGCCTATCATTTCTGGAGTAACAAGTCTACTGCACGCGAACAGGCATATTATTTCTTAAAACAAGTGCACCTGGAGGATGGTGACCTTCCTCCTGTTCTTGATATTGAGCACATGCCTAAGAATCGAAGCATTGAGGATTTTCAGCGTGATGTGTTGACATGGTTGCATATTGTTGAGGACCGTTATCATGTAAAGCCGATTATATACACGTATTTTAAGTTTAAGGAAAAGTATCTAAGTGCCCCTGTCTTCGAGGATTATCCCTATTGGATAGCTCATTATTATGTCGATAAGGTTGAGTATAAAGGATCGTGGAAGTTCTGGCAACACACAGATGTGGGAAGGCTTCCTGGCATTAAAGGACATGTAGACTTAAATATCTATAATGGATCCTTCTATGATTTGAAAAAACTGACGATCGGGAGTGAAGATTCTGACCAATAAAAACGTATCGTTTAGCACTCCTAAACGTATCATTTAGCTCATCTAAACGTATCGTTTACGTGATGTAAACATATCGTTTAGAACGCCTAAACATATCATTTAGCTCGTTTAAACACAAGACATGACCAATTGTTATTACACTCCTGTCGTGTCAGTTCCAATCCATATTGCTTGGCTTCCTGGGTGAGCATTGCGACATCTTCATGATAGAAACCGCTCAAGATTAAATATCCATCCGTTGAGAGCTTGTCTACAAACGCTCCCATATCTGCAATCAGAATATTTCGATTGATATTTGCAAGAACAATATCAAAAGAACCCGTAAATTGAGTGAGCACACGTGAATCTCCATGCATCACTTCGATGATTTTATCTACATCATTTAGTTCTGCATTATGTATCGTGTTCCTGACACTCCATTCGTCTATGTCGTATGCACATACTCTTTTAGCGCCCAGTTTTCCGGCAACTATACCGAGGATTCCAGTTCCACATCCACAATCCAAGACATTCTTGCCTCCTAAATCCAGGTCTAATAGTTTCCCGACAATCATCTGAGTGGTTTCGTGTGTACCTGTTCCGAAAGCCATCTTCGCTTCAATACCGACCTTTATAGGATAACTATCAGGTATTTGTGATGGATGACGAACATCGTATATTACACATTTATTATTTATAATAATAGGAGAGAAGCCTTCATTCTCCCATGTCTCATTCCAGTCAACATTCTCAATGACACCAACATTGTAAGTAATTTGCGTTGATTCTATTGGCCATTCGTCAATAATGGCATTAAGGTCTTCAGGATTATACAATTCTTTTTGGATATATCCATTGACTCCTTCTTCTGTCTCCTCGAATGACTCAAATCCAACTTCTCCGGCCATTGCACATAAGAGGTCACATGAGGTCTCAAACAAATCCTTATCTCCTTTTATCTCAAATTTTACAATTATATACTCCATGATAGTCATTAATTTTGATGCAAAATTATAAAAAATAGGGAAAAACCTACAATAGTTTAGGGAATTTCCTTATTTTTGTAGTGAATAAAGTAATAATTTTGTAATGTAAAATAGTAACCTATAATACATAAAGGAATATGAAAATGAAAAAAATCGTTATGCTAGTATTCTTCATTGGAATTCTACCATTGTCAATGATGGCTCAAGATGATGATATGTATTTCGTATCTAAAAAGAAAACTGCATCAACATCTTCAAAAGAGCCGACCTATTATGTAGGAAGCGATCGTAATGTAGATGAATACAATCGTCGGGGTGGATTACGTAGTTCGTATAAGAAAATCGGTACAGATGCTGCTGGGAATGACATTATAGAGTTTGATAGCAAACCTGGTCTATATCCAGATACATCTTATGTCGATACACTATTCCTTTCTTCAAAGAAAAAGTATATTGACGAGAATGACTATAAGTACAGCCGATATATGAGCAGATGGGACGGATATTATGGTTGGTATGATCCCTGGTACTATGGACATTGGGGATATGGGCCATATTGGAGGTCCAGATATTACTGGTATGATCCCTGGTACTCTTCTTATTACGGCTGGTACTCTTCTTATTACGGTTGGTATGATCCTTGGTATTACAATTACTGGGGCTGGTATGATCCTTGGTATTATAGTTACTGGGGCTGGTATTATCCCGGATATTCAAGTTATTGGTGGCCTGGTGGCTATGCATACCACACTGATTATGGCTATCCCAGAGGCGGTGGCTCTTCACATCGTGGGTCTCTAAGCTATTATGACCAGTCCCGCTATTCCCCCGGATCAACATATTCTTATACTGGAAGGAGTGGTTCTCGTACAAATGGTAACGGTTCGTTCACCAGAAACGGCACAACTTATAGTCGTGGAACTACAGGCTTTGGCGGAAGACGTCCGAGTAGTGGTAGTAGTATGAATAGTAGGTCATATTCTTCAGACTATAGTTCGTACTCTAGAAGCCAGTCTTATTCTAGTACTCCTTCTTATCCTAGTACTCCTTCTTATTCTAGTGGTTCTTCTTATAGCGGAGGAGGCGGAAGCCGTTCTGGTGGTTCAAGTGGAACATTCGGAGGAAGTCGTCCAAGTGGTAGCGGCGGAGGTGGCCATGTTGGTGGTCGTCGATAATACTAATCGAATATTAGATATTATATAGGTAATAATTTATTCAATCTAAAGATAATATTTGAAATATGAAAAGAATATATTCATTGGCAATAATGTTGTTAAGCATGACTCCATTATTGGCGCAAGAGACATACGAAAATGCGAAGATTATCAATGAAGACTTAAATGGAACAGCCCGTTACGTTGGTATGGGCGGTGCCATGGAAGCTTTAGGAGCTGATATCTCAACTATTGGCAGCAATCCAGCGGGTGTCGGTTTATTCCGTAAGTCGTCAGTTTCAATGTCTTTTGGGGCAGTCTTCCAGCAGGATGCGAAGAGTTTTTCAGATGCAAACAAGGCGAATCTCAGCTTTGATCAGGTAGGTTTTGTCTATTCTAATCAGACCGGGGCGAACTCGTATATTAATTTAGGTGTCAATTACCACAAGAGTAGGAATTTTGACTATATACTTTCTGCCAGTGATGCGCTGAATAATGCTTCTCAGAACTCATTATCCTTTGCAAAGGCTATAGGAAAAGATGACGACAATGGAGCCACGATTCTCAACATAGAAGAAACCAGTTCAGGGTTATATGGTGTCGATCCGTGGACTAGTCAGTTGGATAACCTTTATTATAATAATTTCCTGATAGAACAAGATGGAAGTGCTGGCTGGAATGTAGCATCTGGCTATGATTTTAATCGTGCTCATAAAGGTTATGTCGGAGAATTTGATTTGAACCTCAGCGGGAATATTAATGGACGTGTCTTCTTAGGACTGACAGTCGGAATTCATGACGTTCACTATAAAGGTTATTCAGAATATAAAGAGGAATTGGTTAATTATCAAGACAAACCAATTGGATCAGTGACCGTTGTAGACCAGCGTAAGATAACTGGAGCCGGATTTGATATTAAGATTGGTGGAATCTTCAGACCAGTAGAAGAGTCTCCTTTCAGAATTGGAGTGTATGCTGCTACTCCCACTTGGTATGACCTGAAGACAGAGAACAGGACTCACATGGTCAACAACACATATATTAAGCCATATAATAGTAATTTCATTCAGAGTAACGGATACAAATTCAAACTATATACACCTTGGAAATTTGGTATGAGCATCGGACATACCGTCGGCAATTATCTGGCTTTAGGTGCCAGCTATGAGTATTCAGACTACGGAAAAACCGATACCCGTATCAAGGATGGTGATGCTTATTATGACTGGTATGGAGATTACCATGATCCAAGTAGTAGCGACAGGGTGATGAATGATCATACTGAAAAGACACTTAAGGGTGTATCCACCGTGAAACTCGGAATGGAATACAAGCCATTTGACGAAATGGCAGTTCGGTTTGGATATAATTACATCAGTCCTATGTATAATAAGGATGGCTATAAAGACGGGACATTGGATTCATACGGATCAAATTACAGTTCTGCAACTGATTTTACAAACTGGGAGGCAACTAATCGCATTACATGTGGATTAGGTTATACTATTGGCCAGTTGTCTCTTGATCTTGCTTATCAGTATTCTGTTTCAAATGGAAGTTTCAAACCATTCATGGACTCATGGGGTAATTTTAACTACATTGATACCGACGGACAAAGGAAAACTGATATGATAGACAGCTATCCAGGTTCGACAAAGGTCAGCAACAAACGACATCAGCTGTTGTTTACCGTTGCTTACAAATTATAGAATGCGTGTAAAATTGTTAAATTTATAATAACTCGTAAAAAATATAGCGTAAAATTTTGAATTAATAGAAATTATTTGTATATTTGCAATCGACAAATACAACAATTAAGATTAGTTTTTTTAGTGGTTAATTTAGTTTTAGTAAGTATGTGAAGGGAATTTGTCGTGAGACAGATTCCCTTTTCACATTTTAAGAAGAAAATATCTTAAACTGATACCATATTCCATAAGTTTTTATTACCTTTGCCATATAATTATTTGAGTTATGAACTATAAATATCTATTAGTTTTATTGATGGCAGCATGTTGCTGTTCGTGTAGTCATAAGGTATATACTGAATCGGGGATTAAACGTGAGTTCCGCGGTGCATGGATACAATGTGTCAATGGTCAGTTTCAAGGTCTTGGAACCGAAAACATGAAAAAGAATCTGACCTATCAGCTTGACGAACTTAAAAAAGATGGTGTAAATGCCATTATTTTCCAGGTAAGAGCCGAATGTGATGCCTTATATAACAGTCCTTATGAGCCTTGGAGCCGCTTTCTGACAGGCACCCAGGGCGTTGCTCCATATCCTTATTGGGATCCATTGGAATGGATGGTCAGAGAGTGTCATAAACGTGGCATGGAAATACATGCCTGGATAAATCCCTATCGCGCCAAGACGAAAAACACCAATGCTTTGGCTAATACACATTTTGCCATAAAACATCCGGAGCGTGTCTTTGCTTATGACGGTCAGTATATCCTTAATCCCGGTATTCCTCAAAACAAAGATTATATCTGTGAGATAGTGAGAGATATTGTCAAGCGCTATGATATTGATGGATTGCATATAGATGACTATTTTTATCCATATCCTGCTGCTGGTCAGATTATCCCTGACGATAAAGAATTTGCCATGTATAGTAATGGTATCAAGAATCGTAACGACTGGAGAAGATATAATGTCAATGTCTTCATTAAGCAATTGAGTGAAACTATCAAGGGTACAAAGCCTTGGGTGAAGTTTGGCGTATCTCCTTTTGGAATATATAGAAATAAAAAGAGTGACCCTTCCAATGGCAGCAATACGAATGGATTGCAGAATTATGATGATTTATATGCAGACGTCCTTCTTTGGGTAAAGAATGGATGGATAGACTATTGTGCTCCACAAATCTATTGGGAAATCGGAAACAAAGCTGCCGATTACAAGACTCTGATAACGTGGTGGAATAAGCATGCAGCAAACAGACCGTTGTTTATTGGTGAGGATGTTGCGCGTACAGTGAAATATGCTGACTTGTCAAATCCAAGAAGCAATCAGATGCCAGCTAAGTTTAATCTCCATAAACAGATGAAACATGTGAAGGGTACTGTCTTATGGTATTCACGTGCGGTGGCAGATAATGTGGGGAATTATGGTACTGTTCTTCGTAATCATTACTGGAAATATCCTGCATTACAGCCGAAAATGACATTTATTGACGGTAAAATTCCCAATAAACCAAGAAATGTAAAGCCTGTCAGGACGACGGATGGTAAGTATGTGTTGTTCTGGGAAAGACCCAAAGCCAAGAAATGGAATGATGTTGTAGATAAATTTGTGGTTTATAGATTCGCAAAAGGTGAAAAGATAAACCTTGATAATCCGTCCAAGATAGTGGCAATCACGTATGATACAATGTATGAATTACCCTATAGACAAGGGAATACCAATTACATATATGTTGTCACGGCTCTTAACAGGTTAAGTAACGAAAGCAAGGGGGTAAAGCAAAAGATTAAATTATAATGAAGAAAAAGGGAGTTTTATACCGCATTTTCCATCTTTACTACGATGGGTTTCGTTCCATGACATTGGGACGGACATTATGGGCTATTATCCTTATAAAACTCTTTATTATCTTTGTCGTGATTAAGCTTTTCTTTTTCCCCAACTACATAAAGGAACATTCCTCGAAAGGTGAAGAGGCAGAGTTTGTAACGAAAGAATTAATTCAACGCGCTAACTAAATATTTATTAACATGATTAACAGTTTGTTATTAGAAATCACATCAGCAAGCGTAGATTGGGCAAGGGCTCAATTTGCTTTGACGGCGATTTATCATTGGTTGTTTGTTCCCCTTACTTTGGGACTTGCGATTATCATGGGAATTGCCGAGACAAAATATTATCTTAGCAAAGATATATTTTGGAAAGATGTTGCTCGGTTTTGGCAAAAACTATTTGGGGTAAACTTTGCCATGGGAGTGGCAACTGGTATTATCCTGGAGTTTGAATTCGGTACCAATTGGTCTAATTACTCATGGTTAGTAGGTGACATCTTCGGAGCGCCTCTTGCCATTGAAGGTATTGTTGCTTTCTTTATGGAATCTACCTTTGTCGCCGTTATGTATTTTGGATGGGAAAAAGTTTCGCGAGGTTTCCATTTGGCATCAACATGGTTAACTGGTCTTGGTGCGACAATTTCTGCTTGGTGGATTCTTGTTGCAAATTCATGGATGCAGTATCCGGTCGGTTGCGAATTCAATCCTGACACTATGCGTAACGAGATGGTTTCGTTTTTCGATGTTGCCTTATCTCCTTTTGCGGTCGATAAGTTCTTCCATACGGTTACGTCTTCATGGATTATTGGTGCAATCTTTACAGTAGCGGTAAGTAGTTGGTATTTATTGAAGAATCGCGAGCATCGTCTTGCGATAGAGAGTATCAAAATCGGAGCCATTGTCGGATTAATCTCATCTCTGTTAGCTGCTCATACGGGTGATGGATCTGCTTATCAGGTAGCACAGGTACAACCCATGAAGTTAGCTTCAATGGAAGCATTATATAAAGGAGGAACTGATCAGAGCTTAACAGGTGTTGCATTAGTTAATCCTTTCCAGCAGCCCGATTATTTGAATGAAGACGAACCGCCATTGCGTATTGCCGTACCGTATGCTTTATCTTTCCTTGCAACCCATGATATTCATGGATATGTTCCTGGCATAAGAGACATTGTTTCCGGATATACTAAGCCTGATGGAACAAAGGAGTTGTCTTTGGAAGAAAAGATCCAGCATGGTCGTGTTGCCATTGAGTCTCTTTCAACATATCGGAAGGCTAAAAAGGAGAACAACACTGAAGGGGCTGCTATTGCCTTAAAGTCATTGAAAGAGAACATCCCGTATTTCGGATATGGCTATGTGAAGTCGGTTGACCAGCTGATTCCATATATTCCAGTTTGTTTCTGGGCATTTAGAATAATGGTCGGATTAGGTTGTCTCTTTATATTGCTATTTGCCTTGGCGACGTTTTTTGTGTTTAAGAAGAATATTTCAGATCACAAGTGGCTCCTAATTGCATCGATTATTTGCGTTCCATTAGCTTATATAGCAAGTGAATCCGGATGGATTGTTGCCGAGATGGGACGTCAGCCTTGGACTATTCAGGACATGCTTCCCACATGGGCGGCTGTCAGTGATGTGAACTCCAACTCTGTTGCTTTAACTTTCTTTATTTTCCTAATCTTGTTTACCACCATGTTGGCAGTAGAGATAAGTATTCTATTGAAACAGATTAAGAAAGGACCGGAAAATTCAGTTAATTCATAGTTCTTTTAATTTTAAAATATCATTATGTCATATACATTTTTGCAACATTATTGGTGGTTTTTAGTGTCGTTGCTTGGTGCACTATTAGTCTTTATGATGTTTGTCCAGGGAGCAAATTCTATGATATTCCAGCTTGGACGAAATGCAGAAGAACGACGCATGTTGATTAACTCCACTGGTCGTAAGTGGGAATTGACATTTACTACATTGGTCACATTTGGAGGAGCCTTCTTTGCATCGTTCCCTTTGTTTTATAGCACAAGCTTCGGAGGTGCCTATTGGTTGTGGATGGTCATCTTATTCTCCTTTGTCTTACAAGCGGTCAGTTATGAGTTTCAAAACAAGCTGGGGAATTTATTAGGTGTTAAGACATTCCAAGTATTCCTTGTCATTAATGGTATTGTAGGACCGTTGTTGTTGGGCGGTGCCGTTGCTACTTTCTTTACCGGAAGTAACTTTATCATCGAAAAGGATAGCATTACAGATGTCATTCAACCAGTCATCAGCCGTTGGGCAAACGCAAGCAATGGACTTGATGCACTATTGAATCCATGGAATCTGGTTTTTGGTTTGGCAGTGTTTTTCTTGTCACGCATTCTCGGAATCCTCTATATAATGAATAACATCAACGATGAGAATCTTCGTTCTCGTGGTAGTGTGCAATTAGTAGGGAATACCGTGTTGTTCTTTTTGTTCTTTTTCCTGTTTATCATACATATTATGTTGGCAGACGGATATGCCGTTGATCCTAATACAGGTGTCATAGGAACATTGGAAGGCAAGTATCTGCAGAACCTTGTAGATATGTGGTATCTCGCGGTTGTCTTAATTATTGGTGCATTACTATTGATTTATGGCATTAGAAAGACGATTGTTAGTAAAACTTATATTAAAGGAATCTGGCCGGCAGGTATAGGTGTTGTGTTGGTTGTATTATGCTTGCTGCTTAATGTCGGATGGAACAATACCGTATATTATCCGTCAACAGCAGACCTTCAAAGTTCCCTGACGATTCAGAATTCATGTTCAAGTGAATTTACGCTACGCACAATGGCATGGGTTAGTTTATTCATCCCCTTTGTTTTAGCATATATTGTTTATGCGTGGTATTCACTTGATAAAAAGAAAATTGATAAGAATGAAATTCAAAATGGCGATGTATATTAAACCTTATAAGTTTTTATTATTGCTTATAGTCCTGTTTTGTTCTACGACAGGATGGGCACAGGATGGTTCTCAAGATTCTACAGATGTGCGACATGAAGTACTTTTTGAGACTAACTTAGGCGATTTTAAAGTTGTTTTATACAATGAGACTCCACGACACAGGGATAATTTTCTGGAATTAGTAAAGAAAGGATATTATGATGGTATTCTTTTTCATCGTGTGATAGGAAACTTTATGATTCAGACTGGAGATTCAACGACTCGTCATGCATTGCCTGGTGAATCGGTAGGGAATCATGATCTTGACTATACCATACCTGCTGAAATCGTGTATCCTCAGTACTTTCATAAAAGAGGTGCATTAGCTGCTGCTCGTGAAGGGGATGCAGAGAATCCCGAACGAGCCAGTAGTGCTGCACAGTTCTATATCGCTTACGGAACAAATTATAGTGACCTTTCTCTTGACAGATACCAGGAGCAGATTGATCAGAAGACGAACGGGACTATAAAGTTTACAAAGGAGATACGCGATTATTATCGTAAATATGGAGGTACTCCGCATTTGGACGGTCAGTATACGGTCTTTGGTGAAGTTAGCGAAGGCTTGGATGTTGTCCGCAAGATTAATTTTGTCAGGACAGACGATTATAACCGTCCGATTGATGATGTGAGAATTATAAAAGCTTCGGTAATACGTTAAAGAAAAGATGAGGGTGAAGAGCCCTCATCTTTCGTTATAGGATATTTAACGTGATTCGATGAAAAATCGAAACATATTGTTTCCGATGTCTTAACGTATCGTTTACGCTATCTAAATGTATCGTTTAGGCTGTCTAAATGTATCGTTTACGAGGCGCAAACAATACATTTACGACCTCGCTCAGAAGGATTCCTAATCGCTTCGAGCACACGTTATTTATTTCTTCTTTATTCAGCAAACTCGCTTAGTTCTAACCATCGCATACTCTTTTCATCGAGTTCTTCTTTTAACACAGGCAGACGTTTGCTCTTCTCTGTCAATTCTTCAACCGAGAGTTTCCCACTACAAAGTCCTTCTTCTATCTTCTTTTGTTCATCTTCAAGTCTTGCAATGTCTTTCTCCAATTGTTCAAACTCTCGTTTTTCATTATATGACAACCTCTTCTTTTGAGAATCCCGCTGACTACTTCTTGTTGGTTTGGCTTTTGTAGTCTTATTCTTGGGAACATTCGCTTCCTCCTTTAATTGCAGATTCTGCCATTCTCTGAATTGAGTGTAATTGCCAGGGAAATCTTTTATTACGCCTTGTCCTTTGAAAACTAACAGATGGTCAACAACTTTATCCATGAAATATCGGTCATGACTGACAATAATCACACAACCGGGGAAGTCTTGCAAGTACTCTTCCAATACTTGTAATGTCTGGATATCAAGGTTGTTAGTCGGCTCATCAAGGACAAGGAAGTTCGGATTCTTCATCAGAATCGTACAAAGATAAAGCTTGCGTTTTTCGCCTCCACTTAGTTTGTACACATAATTATATTGCTGTTCGGGAGAAAAAAGGAAATATTGCAAGAATTGTGAGGCACTCAGATGACGTCCTCCTCCAAGGTCAATATACTCGGCAATATCTTTAATAACATCAATAACCTTCTGTTCCTCGTTGAACTTCAATCCCTCTTGCGAGAAATAGCCGAATTTAACCGTGTCACCAATATCAAATCTACCCGAATCTACTGATTCTAAACCTAAGAGCAGCTTAATAAATGTTGATTTTCCTGTTCCGTTATTACCGACAATCCCCATTTTCTCAAAACGGGAAAAGTTATAGTAAAAGTCCTTCAGTATGACGACGTCATTATCGAATTGCTTAGATACATATTGACATTCGAAAATTTTAGAACCGATATAGACTTTAGAAGCTTTCAGTCTTATTTGTCTCTCTTCAATACGTCGTTTGGCTATCTCTTCTAATTCATAGAAAGCATCTTCCCGATATTTAGCTTTGTGTCCTCTCGCCTGCGGCATTCGGCGCATCCATTCTAATTCTGTACGATACAGATTGTTGGCTCGTGCAACCTCTGCACGGGCATTATCTATTCGTTCTTGTCTTTTTTCCAGATAATAAGCGTAGTTGCCCCGATATGTGTATAGAGCATAATTGTCTAATTCAATGATGACATTACAGACACGGTCAAGAAAAAAACGGTCATGAGTGACCATAAGCAATGTCTTGTTCCCTCTGCTTAGATAACCTTCAAGCCATTCAATCATTTCAAGATCCAAGTGGTTTGTGGGTTCATCCAAGATAAGCAGATCGGGTTCTGTAATCAATACATTCGCTAAAGCGACGCGCTTTTGCTGACCCCCACTGAGTTTACTCATGGGCTGTTTGAGGTCACGAATCTTTAATTGCGTTAACACCTGCTTCGCTTTCAATACTTTATCCGCTTCTCCTTGATGGTTGAAGCAGGCATCTAATACAGATTCGTCGGGATTAAAATGAGGCTGTTGTTCCAAATATCCCACCTTCAGGTCTTTGCGGAAAACAATTTTCCCGTCATCATAACCTTCTTTTCCTGCTATTATTGACAAAAGAGTGGATTTTCCCTTTCCATTTTGTGCTATTAATCCGACTTTTTGTCCTTCTGCAATAGAGAATGATATTTTATTAAAAAGTAACTGAGCACCAAATGTCTTTGTGAGATTCTGAATGTCAAGATATGGATTGCTCATTCTATTAGAGTGATTTGTTTATTTGGTCTATATAATCCAGGATTTCGTCTCTGCCTTGTTTCTTCTCGGAACTGGTAATAAAATAAGGTGGCAATTCTTCCCAGGCATCTTCTAATGCCTTCATCCATTTCTCAACATTCTGCTTTGCTTTTGCCGCACTTAGCTTGTCTGCCTTAGTAAAAACGATAGCAAAAGGAATGTTGCTTGTCCCCATCCAGTCAATGAATTCACGGTCTATCGCCTGTTGCTCATGACGGATATCTACGAGTACAAACACATTGACCAGTTGTTCCCGTTGTAGTATATATCCTCTAATCATGTTTTCGAGTTTCTGCCTTTCATTCTTTGACCTTTTAGCAAAGCCATACCCCGGTAAATCTACCAAATACCATTCGTTGTTAATGATGAAATGGTTGATGAGGAGCGTCTTTCCAGGCATTGAAGAAGTCTTTGCGAGTCCTTTATGATTGCAAAGCATATTGATTAAACTCGATTTTCCCACATTGGAACGGCCGATAAAGGCATATTCAGGTTTGTTGTCAGCGGGACATTTGTTGACAACAGGGGAAGAAATCACGAATTCAGATTTGTTAATTTCCATAATTCAGTTTATTTATTTTGCAAAAATACGAAATTTATTTTTGAAAGTATTATCTTTGCAAACAAAAAAAGATATGAAACTAATTAGCTGGGGATTTATTGGATGTGGTGAAGTGACTGAGAAGAAGTCTGGTCCTGCTTTCAATGAAGTCAGTGGGTCGCATATCGAGGCTGTAATGAGTAGGAGTCGCGAGAGAGCTCAGTCGTATGCCCAACGTCATGATATTAAAAAATGGTATACAGATGCTCAGGAACTTATCAATGATCCTGATGTCAACGCTATTTATGTTGCGACACCACCCAGTAGTCATGCAACATTTGCCATTATGGCAATGCGTGCTGGTAAACCGGTCTATGTAGAGAAGCCGCTTGCTGCTAATTATGAGGATTGTGCAAGAATCAATCGTGTAAGCGAAGAGACTGGCGTGCCGTGTTTTGTAGCCTATTATCGTCGTTATCTTCCATATTTCCTTCGTGTTAAGAGTATCATTAATGACGGGATTATCGGAAACATCACCAATGTACAGATTCGCTTTTCCGTACCTCCCCGTGATTGTGACTATAACCGTGATAGTCTTCCATGGCGACTTCAGCCTGAAATCAGCGGTGGTGGTTATTTTTACGACTTGGCTGCTCACCAGTTGGATCTCCTTCAGGATATCTTCGGCGTGATTGTCCGTGCCCATGGTTATTGTACCAACCGTGCCCATCTTTATGAACCAGAAGACACCGTGAGTGCCTGTTTCCGTTTTGAGAACGGATTAGTAGGTAGTGGCTCCTGGTGTTTTGTCGGTCATGAGAGTGCGAAGGAAGACTGTATTGAAGTAGTCGGCGAAAAGGGTATGGTTACTTTTTCCGTTTTCAATTATGCTCCAATCCATTTGGTTACAAGTGAAGGAGTCTCAAATATTGTTGTTGAAAATCCATCCTACGTGCAATTCCCGTTAATACGTTCCGTAATAGAGGATTTGCAGGGATTTGGATTATGTAAATGTACAAGCGTGAGTGCAACGCCCGTAAACTGGGTGATGGACAGAATACTTGGTAAGTTCTAAAACTGAATTGAATGAATCGGTATATTTGTATAATCTTCACATATATAGTAATATTCGTTTCACCTGTATTAGCTCATGATTCTATTCAACATGTCCAAGAGGTAGTATTACCGACCCCAAAGATTTCTTTTTGGTCACGTGCCTATGATGTAATCAAGGAATTCAGCAGGGTAGACACCAACTATATTGAACCTCAACAATACAATTATGCGGTGATGATTCAAAACACAAACACGTATGAGTCATACCGCCTGAGAGACAAAGACGGCAACAGCATCAGCTTGTCTCCTAATCCCAGTGTGAAATTTGGCCCCTATGTAGGTTGGCGTTGGCTGTTCTTAGGTTATACTATAGATTTCTTCCATTTAGGGAGTGGAAAGATGAAACAAGATTTTGATTTCAGTATATATAGCAATCAGGTAGGTGTTGACCTGTTCTATCGTCAGACTGGAAACAATTATAAAATCCATCGGATGGAGATTAAGGAGAACAAGAATACACTTCAGATGAAAGATCTCTCATTCGGCGGATTCAGTGCAAGTATCAAAGGAATTAATCTCTATTACATTTTCAATCACAAGAAGTTCTCTTATCCGGCTGCCTTTAGTCAGAGTACCAGGCAGAAACGTAGTGCTGCTTCATTTTTGATGGGTGTCGGCTATACGAAACATAGCCTAAGTCTTAACATCAGACAAGTGCGTGATATTGTCAAAGAGAACTTAAAGGAAGAGATTAAGTTCGATTCTACCTATCAGTCGGCAAAGGTGAGTTACTCTGATGTGTCGGTCTCTGCAGGATGGGCATACAACTGGGTGTTTGCCAAGAACTGGTTGTTTGCAGCATCTTTATCTGGAGCCATTGCCTATAAGAGAGCGACAGGAGACAAACAGGCTAAGTGGTTCTCATTCAGGGATTTCACTTTCGACAATTTCAACATCGACGGTATCGGGCGTTTTGGCATTGTATGGAATGATGCAAAGTATTTTATTGGGGCTAATGCAATTTTCCATGCATACAACTATAATAAGAGTCAGTTCTCAACAAACACTTTGTTCGGTAACCTTAATATATATGCAGGTTTTAATTTCGGAAACCGACATCGAAAACACAAGGCAAAGAATAAGTAGAATCCTTTATCCATCTCACGATTCGGATTCCTTTTTGTGAGGGATGTTTCTGCATATAGTCGTATAGAGTCATTGGTTCTTCCACCACCTTTTTATGTATTTGTGAGGCGTTTATCAGATGCAATCCGTCTAAATGCCATATTGCAAAGCCTATATGTGATGTGTCGAGTCCTTTCTTCTTGGTCGTGATGGCAATGATGTCACCATCTTGAATGGCATTCCTCATGGCATCTGTGTTACTGATTTCTTCCTTTGGAATATAACGAAATTGTCTGCCGGTGAGGTTTTCTTCTGTTATCTCTATATCCTTAATCATTAACGGGTTGTCAGCAAGCATGGGATACAGATTCGAATGGGTGCTCATGAAATTAATAGCCAACGTCTGAACCTGTGTAAAGACAGAATCAGGCTGCTGGATTTCTTTAACAAAGTTCATTTGAGTATTGTCCTCTATCCATTCCGTGAAATAATGAAGGCGGGTAGGATAGGAGACAACACCTTTTCTATACCGAATGAGGCGCAGATACTTACAAAAGTCCTCAAAAGATGTCTTGCCATTGTTTGCACAAAGCGTCAGGGCCATTACGTTTTCCACGAAAGTCGTACAATCCAGTTGTCTGAGATTGACGATTAACTGTTCACTTTTATTCACTTCCAATGTCTTGGCTACATAAGGGATGTCAAGCAGCTGATGTGAGAAATGAATAATCAGATTATTATCCTTGTCGAGTTTCAAGGCATCCTGGAGCAATTTCATGACAACGATGGAATCCATCTTGGTATATTGAATGTTCTGAGCCGATAGTGTCATACATGTCAGCCCAAACACGAATAATAGAATTCTTTTCATCATTATATCCTGATAACTTGTTTTACACCTCTGATGGTTCTTAGTTTTTTCAATAATGCCTCAAGCTTGGAAGTGTCTTCCAATATCACGTCAAGATTACCACTGAATAGTCCGTCATGAGAATTAATGTTGATAGACCTCATCATTATTTTCTCTTCTTTGGAAATAATGTTGGTAATGTTGTTGACTATACCGATGTCATCATTGCCAATGATACGAAGGGTGATACTATACTGGGATGTTCCCTTTCCACTCCAGCGGGCTTTGACAATACGGTAACCAAAACGCTTGCGTAACTCGGCGGCATTGGGGCAATCCTGACGATGGACTTTGATGCCTCCATTGACGGTCACAAATCCGAAAACAGGGTCTCCATAGATAGGACGGCAGCACTTTGCCAATGAGAATTCTAACCCTTTCAGGTTTCTGTCTATCACCAAAACGTCATCATTTCCCTTGACAATGTTCTCGCTTGGATTGTAATAATTGAACTCCTCAGCACTACGGGTGGGTACGGTCGCATTGGGGTTTAACTCATGGTCCCTAATGTTGATATACTTATCGACAACAGTATTGATGTCAAGCTTCTCGTCAGCGATTGCCCGATAGAAGTCACTCACGACCTTGAATCCAAGCTTCTTAATCGTGTGAGACATGATACTCTCTTCGACATCCACCTTTTTATTCTTAAAGCGCCGTTCCAGAGCTTCCTTTGCCAGAATACCGTCCTTGTGTTCAGCATCCTTAATGGCAAGTCTTATCTTTGATTTTGCCCGTGATGTGTAGACAAGGTTTATCCAGTCACGTTTAGGCTTCTGATTGCTTTGCGTGAGAATCTCTATCGTATCGCCTGAGTGGAGCACCTCACGGATAGACACAGCCTTCCCGTTGATTCTTCCACCGACACATGTATTGCCTATTCCAGAGTGGATGTGATAGGCAAAGTCGAGTATTGTTGCTCCTTTGGGAAACTTGAGAAGATCACCTTTCGGGGTAAAGACGTACACTTCATCTTCATATAAGTCCATCTTGAACTGATCCATTACCTGAAGATTATCTCCACTTTCCAATGCCGAACGAATACTGTTCAGCCATTCGTCAACATTGTTCTCTCCCTTTACACCTTTATATCGCCAGTGAGCAGCCAGTCCTCTTTCGGCTATCTCATCCATGCGCTCCGTTCGTATCTGAACCTCTACCCATTTGTTTTCAGGACCGAGCACGGTAATATGCAGACACTCATAGCCATTGCTCTTAGGAACACTCAGCCAGTCGCGTAGTCGTTTGGGATTAGGCTGGTACATGTCTGTGACAATAGAATAAGCCTGCCAACAGAGCATCTTCTCTTTTTCAAGCTGGGGAGAGTCGATAATAATCCGAATGGCAAACAAATCATAGATTCCCTCGAACCCACATTTTTGTTTCTTCATCTTCTGCCATATCGAATGAATGCTCTTTGTACGGCCTTTCATGTGGAACTTGAGGCCGGCTTCTTCCAAACGCTGCTGTATCGGACCGATAAATCGTTCGATGTAAGCGTCCCTTGATTTTTTTGTAGCATTCAGCTTTTCTTTAATCAGATAATACGCATCATGTTCCAGGTATTTCAAACTCAGGTCTTCAAGCTCGCTTTTGAGCTTGTATAATCCTAACTTATGAGCCAAAGGAGCGTAAAGATAGGAGGCTTCTTCGCTGATTCTATGACGTGCCTCTTCATTGTCGGTGTCTCGTATCTGCCGCATCAGATTGACACGGTCGGCAATCATGATCAATATCACCCGCATGTCTTCAGCAAATGAGAGGAGCAGATTCCTGAAGTTTTCACTCTCTATGACGGGACTCTTCTTATATAGTTCACGAATGCGCAGAAGTCCATGGATGATCCGATTGACGGACTCACCAAAGTCAGCACTGACGTTTTGTTCATCAGGTTGTTCCTCCATGATAGAGTAGAGCATGATGGCAACCACTCCATCCCTTCCTAAGCCAATCTCCTCAATGGCAATCTGAGCCGTACAGAGACCGTTTAATATGGGATTCAACCCGAATGTGTCTCTTTGTACCGTTCCATTCTTTATCGCCTTGTTAAAGTAATGGTATATCTTCCTCTCATCGTCATTCTGAAGAGAGTCTTTTATGGAGGACTTGATGAACTTTATCAGCTTGTATGCCTGTTGACGTTCTTCATCCGTAAAACTGAATTTTTCCATCTCTACAATTTTAATGCAAAATTATAAAAAAACAAATGAATCGTTTCTGTTTTTCAAAAAAACTAACTAAATTTGCCCAATATTTACCATAAATGTGGTAATAACCTGAATCAAAATCTTAAACCCATAAATAATATGCTATCAGATCAAGACCTTAAACAGATCAAGGCTCGCGGTATTTCCGAAGAGCAAGTTGAATACCAGTTGAATCAGTTCAAGACAGGATTTCCTTTTCTTAAGTTAGAATCAGCAGCTGGTATTGGTAATGGTATTATCTCCCCAGTCGAGGATGCGCGAAAAAAGAGTGTAGAGTGTTGGAACGAGTACAAACAGGAAGGACACAAGGTTGTGAAGTTTGTTCCTGCAAGTGGAGCTGCCAGCCGTATGTTCAAAGACATGTTCGCCTTTGTGAATGCTCCTTATGATGTTCCTACCACCGCATTTGAGAAGGAGTATTTTGATAACATCCGTAAATTCGCCTTCCGTGAGGCTCTTTGTGACAAGTGCAAGGAGAATGAGAAGAAGAGTATTCGTACATTGCTGGAGGAAGGAAACTATAAGGCAGTGGCACGAAACATGCTTGCTCCTGAAGGATTGAACTATGGTAATCTGCCAAAGGGATTGCTGTTGTTCCATGAATATGCTGAAGGGCCGCGCACACCGATGGAAGAGCATCTTGTCGAGGCCGCCTTATATGCAAGCAGTAATGGTGAGGCAAATGTCCATTTCACGGTAAGTCACGACCATCTTGAACTGTTCAAGCAGAAAGTAGCAGAAAAAGCTGATTACTATGCTAACAAGTTCGGGGTGAAGTTTAACATCAGCTTCTCTGAGCAAAAGCCGAGCACAGACACGATAGCTGTTAATCCTGATAACACTCCGTTCAGAAACGAAGACGGTTCTCTGCTGTTCCGTCCGGGTGGACATGGTGCACTTATCCAGAACCTTAACGATATCGATGCTGATGTCGTGTTCATTAAGAATATTGACAATGTCGTTCCCGACCATCTGAAAGCTGACACCGTTGAGTATAAGCAAGTGATTGCCGGTATCCTCGTTGAACTTCAGAAGCGTGCCTTCGAGTATTTGCGTCTGCTTGATACAGGTAAGTACACCCACGAACAGCTGGAAGAGATTATCCATTTCCTGAAACATGACTTGTGTTGCAATCGTACTGACTTGAAGGAGTTGGAAGATGCAGAGCTTGTCATCTATCTCAGGAAGAAGCTGAATCGTCCGATGCGTGTCTGTGGTGTGGTGAAGAATGTAGGTGAACCTGGCGGTGGCCCGTTCCTGACATACAATCAGGATGGAACAATCAGCTTGCAGATCTTGGAGAGCAGCCAGATTGACAAGAGCAACGAGGCTTATATGAAGATGTTCACAGAGGGTACTCACTTCAATCCTGTTGACCTTGTATGCGCTATTAAGGATTATAAGGGCAATCCGTTCAACCTGCCCGAATATGTGGATGTAACCACTGGATTCATCAGCAGCAAGAGTAAGAATGGCCGTGAGCTGAAAGCACTTGAACTTCCCGGTTTATGGAATGGTGCAATGAGCGACTGGAATACCGTCTTTGTTGAAGTTCCTCTTTCAACTTTCAATCCGGTAAAGACCGTCAACGACTTGCTTCGTGCGCAACATCAGAGTGCTGAATAATAATTAGACTATACATTTTGTGCCATCTCTCATCAAAAATCTTTGATGGAAGATGGCACTTCTTTTGTGTGTTCCGATTAGTCTTTGAGTGAATACGTAACGGTGGTTACCACTCTAACCTTTTTAATATAAGGTGTATTTGAATCGCGGTCTTCTATTGAGAACTGCCCCTGGTCGGCTGATACAATCTTGTTAAGCTGGCTATTGCTGTTTGTAGCAAACTGTTCAGCCGTTTTCTGGGCATTCTCTATTGCTTCCTGCATCATCTTGGGCTTCATGTCCTTGAAGGAAACATATTCGTACTTGATGGGATTCTCGTATCCTCCGTCAACAATGGCAATGCCTTCTTTGAGTAGTTCTCCTTGTCGTGCTATAATAGAACGAACAAGTTTAACATTATTCGATGTGACGGTGATGATTGACGTGATGTTATACCGATACCCTTTCTGGTTGTTGCTGTATTGGTCAGCATTTAAGTCGATGACAACGGGAGCATTGATATTGATTTCACTTTCCTTGATTCCGTTGCTGATTAGGAACTTCTTGATTTTCGACTGGGTGACACCAATTTCGCTATATAGCTGGGGAAGGTCATTTCCCAGTTCCTTGGAGAGAATAGGCCATGTCACTTTGTCTGCAGGCACTTCCCGTTCAGAGAGTCCCTTTACACTTACCTTACGGTCTTTGTTGGCAAAGTTGTCTATTCCTCCCTTTAAGCAAAGTCCTAATACTATAATGCCTATGGCAATGATAGTAGCTGAAATAATTTTTTCTTTCATATTGATTCCTTTCTAAAAGTTATTGTGCAAATCTGAAATTCTTGTGCAAAGAAACAAATTGTGCGTTGAAAAATAGAGGGAAAATCCCTAAAAACGATAAGGGAAAATCCTAAATCATGATTCATCCTATGCCTTTTCATGATGTTGAGGGGATTTATTATTAATAGTCAAACTATTTATTAGGAATTCTTTCCCTTGCATAGGAGGGGCTATGGGAAGAACTTATAAACGAAAAAAGGCAGCAAAAACTTTATGCCTTGCTGCCTCAACTTATATGGGAATGGACTATTTAAAGCGAAATCTTGTAACCAACAGTCAGCATGATAACGCTATTCTTTCCGTCCATATCTTCTGCAATTTTGGTTAATCCAAGGTTATAACGTGCATCGATAACGAAGTCAGAGAACTCATAAGACAGACCAAGGGGGATAGAAAGGTCAAACTTCTTCATGCCATCTGTACCAGACTCATCAAAGTCAATCCATTTTGAACCCTCATAAAGAGAACCCTTATGCTTCGCACTAAGCAGAAAACCTGGCTGGATACCTGCCTTAATGGCTAACCCGGGAAGAACATAATAGTTGGCAAGAATGGGGACATTCAGGTATGTTGTCGTAGATTTTACATCTTTAGTCTGTTCACCATCCTTCATACCAGAACCCTCCATAGCAGCCAACAGACCAGCCGTTACGGCAAATTGGTCGTTTAACTGATAGCCAAACTCTGCACCTCCAACTAATCCGAGCTTCATCTTAGCATCGTCTACTTTTGTAACGGTAGATAATGTTCCACCGACCATTGGCTTCACAAACATTTGCTGTGCGTTAGCACATACAGTAGTCATCAAAGCGACTACCATTGTCATTAGAATTTTTTTCATTGTCAAGTTTTTTTGTAATAAAACAAGTTAATAATTCATGGAGAATTAATTCTATATCGCAGGGTTATAATGTTTCTGCGACGGTGCAAAGATAGTGTTTTTTTATTATATCATCAAATTTCAAGGAAAAATCTTTCTGTCGCAAACAATTTGTTTGCGAGGCGTAAACGTATTCTTTAGCACTCGTAAATGTATCGTTTACCGCTCGTAAACGTATCGTTTAGGATTATTGAAGGATGATGTGAGAATTAGGAAGATTGAAGTGGTCGCTTCTGGTGAGGGAGAAAGGGCTTGAAGTTTGAAGGAGAAGTTTTGAAGATTGAAGTAATAACCTTCGGCGAGGGAGAATGACTTGGAGGATGAAGGATTGGAAGTTTGACGCTCTCTTCCGCAAAAATTTTGGGGAATTATATTTGATTGTCGAATTTAATCTTTAAATTTGCACGTAAAACTAAAGAATTATGCCTGACAACAATATTAATACAAATAAACAGAGGAGACAAGTGCCCATAGATAGTACGTACGGACATTTGCAGCCTCAGTCCCTTGATATAGAGCGAGTGGTATTGGGAGCATTGATGATAGACAAAGATGCCTTCTCAATCGTTTCTGAGATTATCCGTCCTGAGACATTCTATGAGCCTCGTAATCAGAAGATATTCCATGCCATTCAGACATTGAACATGGAGGAAAAGCCGGTGGACATCATGACTGTGGCTGAGCAGCTCAGGCGTGAGGGCACATTGGATGAAGTAGGGGGACCTGCCTATATCGTTGAGCTTAGTTCACATGTGGCATCATCCGCACATATTGAGTATCATGCCCATGTGCTTGCGCAGAAATTCCTTGCTCGTCAGCTGATCTCTTATGCCAGTCGCGTGGAAACCAATGCCTTCGACGAGACTTTAGACATCGATCTGGTGATGCAGAAGGCAGAAGGAGAGCTGTTTGAAATATCCCAGAAGAACATGCGGCAGGACTATACCCAGATAGACCCCGTCATCTCCCAGGCCGTGGATATCCTTCAGAAAGCATCTGCAAGTAGTGGAGGTCTGACAGGTATTCCTACCGGTTACGGTAAGCTGGACGATATGACTTCCGGCTGGCAGAAAAGTGATCTCGTCATTATAGCCGGTCGTCCTGCAATGGGTAAGACATCTTTTGCCTTGAGTCTTGCCAAGAACATTGCCGTAGATTATCGTGAGCCCATCGCCTTTTTCTCTCTTGAGATGAACAATGTGCAGCTTGTAAACCGCCTGATTTCCAATGTGTGCGAGATTACAGGTAACAAGATATTGAACGGACAGTTGTCTCCCGATGAGTGGGAACGTCTTGATAAAAACATCAGAAGGCTGATGGGGGCACCTATTTATATAGATGACACTCCGGGACTCTCTGTTTTCGAGCTACGTACTAAGGCACGCCGACTGGTGCGCGAGAAGGGTGTGAAGATCATTATGATTGACTATCTTCAGCTGATGAATGCCAATGGCATGCGTTTCGGCAACAGACAGGAAGAGGTCTCTACTATCTCGCGCTCCTTGAAAGGTCTGGCAAAAGAGCTGGACATTCCTATCCTTGCTCTTTCACAATTGAACCGTACCGTAGAGAATCGTGACGGCGTTGACGGAAAACGCCCTCAGCTCAGCGACCTTCGTGAATCAGGTGCCATTGAGCAAGATGCCGACATGGTGTTGTTCGTTCACCGTCCGGAGTATTATCATATTTATGATGACGGAAAAGGCAATGACATGAGAGGAAAGGCTCAGATCATCATTGCAAAGCACCGTAAGGGAGCCACCGGTGACGTCTTGCTGACCTTCAGAGGCGAGTACACCCGTTTCCAAAATCCTGATGACGGATTCATTCCACCAAGTCCGAGTAGCGGAGGTGAGATAATGGGCAGTAAAATCAATGGTGAAAACGACGATCCGTTTGGCCCTTTACCTGACGAACCGATTGGTATTTAGTCGAAAAACTTAAAAAATATAACTTTTTTACTTAAATTTGTTACGATTTGTTTTTCTAATTCAAATAAAAGAATTACCTTTGCCCGCCAAAAAGGGAATTTACTATTGAACAATAAAATGAGTGACAGATTATTTATTTTCGACACGACACTTCGTGATGGAGAGCAAGTACCAGGGTGTCAGTTGAACACAGTAGAGAAGATTCAGGTAGCGAAACAACTAGAACAATTGGGAGTAGATGTCATTGAAGCCGGATTTCCTATTTCCAGTCCAGGTGATTTCAATTCTGTCATAGAGATTTCAAAGGCCGTCACATGGCCCACTATCTGTGCGCTGACCCGTGCGGTAAAGAAAGATATCGACGTGGCTGTCGAATCTCTTCAATATGCCAAGCGGAAGCGAATCCATACAGGTATTGGAACATCCGACTATCACATCAAATACAAATTCAACACTACCCATGAGGAAATCATCGAACGAGCCGTAGAAGCTGTTAAATATGCCAAGCGGTTTGTTGAAGATGTTGAATTCTATGCAGAAGATGCCGGACGTACAGACAACGAGTATCTGGCACGTGTAGTTGAAGCCGTGATAAAGGCAGGGGCAACGGTGGTCAATATCCCTGATACAACCGGTTACTGCCTACCTGAAGAGTATGGAGAGAAAATCAAATACCTCATAGAGCATGTCGATGGTATTCACAATGCTGTTATCTCCACTCATTGCCACAACGACTTGGGTATGGCAACCGCCAACACACTATCCGGCGTTCTCAATGGGGCACGGCAGGTAGAGGTGACGGTCAACGGAATAGGCGAGCGGGCTGGTAACACTTCTCTGGAAGAGATTGCCATGATTCTGAGATGCCACAAGGGTATCGGAATAAACACCAATATCAATACCACAAAAATCTACCCGATCAGCCGGATGGTGTCAAGTCTGATGAACATGCCAGTCCAGCCCAACAAGGCTATAGTTGGTCGTAATGCCTTTGCGCACTCAAGCGGTATCCATCAAGACGGAGTGTTGAAGAATGTCCATACCTATGAAATCATCAATCCCAAGGATATTGGCCTCGACGACAACTCTATCGTCCTGACAGCCCGTTCAGGCAGGGCAGCCCTCAAGTTCCGTCTTCATGCAAATGGAGTGGATGTGGATGACGATGCTAAGCTGGACAAGATCTATCAGAAGTTCCTTAAGCTTGCCGATCAGAAGAAAGAGATTAACGATGCTGATATCCTGATGCTTGCCGGAGCAGACACATCTGATGCTCATGCCGTGAAGCTTGACTTCTTGCAGGTGACTACTGGTATGGGAGTCAGAAGCGTTGCGAGCATAGGACTGGATATAGCCGGTCAGAAATTCGAGGCAGCCTCAACGGGTAACGGTCCTGTTGATGCCGCCATCAAAGCCCTGAAGAAGATCATCCTGAAGCAGATGACGCTGAAAGAGTTCACTATCCAGGCTATCTCAAAGGGTTCCGATGATGTGGGTAAAGTACACATGCAAGTGGAATACGACGGTAGTCTGTACTATGGTTTCGGTGCCAACACGGATATCGTCACCGCATCCGTAGAGGCATATATAGATTGTATAAACAAATTCAGAAAATGATCTATGAACACATTATTTGATAAGATATGGGACAAACACGTGGTGCAGATTGTTGAAGACGGCCCCACACAATTATATATCGACCGGCTCTATTGCCATGAGGTTACATCTCCGCAGGCATTTGCAGGGCTGAAGGCGCGAGGATTAAAGTGCTTCCGTCCCCAGCAGATATTCTGTATGCCCGACCATAACACGCCCACTCATGATCAGGATAAGCCCATTGAAGACCCTGTATCAAAGAAGCAGGTGGACGTATTATCGCAGAATTGCGAATACTTCGGGCTGACTCACTTTGCCATGAACACCCCTGATAATGGCATCATTCACGTCGTGGGCCCCGAAAAAGGCCTTAGTCTCCCGGGTATGACAATCGTGTGCGGAGATTCCCACACGTCAACTCATGGGGCGGTAGGAGCCGTTGCCTTCGGTATTGGTACATCGGAGGTTGAAATGACGATGGCTTCCCAGTGCATACTACAACAAAAGCCCAAGTCAATGAGAATCACCATCAACGGTTCTCTTGGCAAATGTGTGTCGGCAAAGGATGTTGCCCTCTTCCTGATTGCTCGTCTGACCACGTCAGGTGCTACCGGCTATTTCGTTGAATATGCAGGACAAGTAATCAGAGAGATGTCCATGGAAGGACGACTGACACTCTGTAACCTCTCTATCGAGATGGGAGCCCGAGGCGGATTCATTGCCCCCGATGAGACAACATTTGCCTATCTGAAAGGACGTGAGTATGCTCCAAAAGGCGAAGAATGGGATAAGGCTGTAGCGTATTGGAAGACATTGAAGAGCGATGATGATGCCGTCTTTGACAAAGAACTGACTTTCGATGCCGATGAGATAGAACCGCGAATCACATTCGGAACGAATCCCGGCATGGGAATCGGCATTGGGGAAAACATTCCGACGCTTGACATGATTGACAAGGCAGGGCAGGCATCATTTATCAAGAGTCTCAAGTATATGGAATTCACGCCAGGCGAAAAGCTGTTGGGGCATCCCATCGACTACGTATTTCTAGGAGCATGTACAAACGGACGTGTTGAAGACTTCCGAATGTTTGCCAATATCGTGAAGGGACATCACAAGGCGGAAAACGTAACGGCGTGGCTGGTACCAGGAAGTTGGGCGGTAGACAAACAGATACGTGAGGAAGGACTGGACAAGGTATTAAAAGAAGCAGGATTTGAAATCCGTCAGCCCGGATGTTCGGCTTGTCTGGCAATGAACGACGACAAGGTTCCAAGTGGTAAGCTCTGCCTGTCGACAAGTAACCGTAACTTCGAAGGAAGGCAGGGACCGGGTAGCAGGACCATTCTTGTCAGTCCTCTCGTAGCAGCTGCATCGGCTATAACCGGTGTGATTGCAGATCCGCGTTTATGTTAAACCATTCTTTATCTTTAGTATTGTAACGGCATGAAACAAAAGTTTGATATAATTACAAGTACATGTATTCCCCTCCCTCTGGAGAACATTGATACCGACCAGATTATCCCTGCCCGCTTTCTGAAAGCGACGGATAAAGAAGGAATGGGAGACAACCTGTTCAGAGACTGGAGATATAATACTGATGGTACGCTGAAAAAGGATTTTGTATTGAACGACCCTTCCTATAGCGGAGTGATACTTGTTGCCGGAAAGAATTTCGGCTCAGGGTCAAGTCGTGAACATGCGGCATGGGCGATAGCAGGATATGGATTCCGTGTGGTAATCAGTTCCTTTTTTGCAGATATTCATAAGAATAACGAGCTGAACAATTTTGTCTTACCAGTCGTCGTGACAGATGATTTCCTAAGTGAATTGTTTGCTTCTATAGAAAAAGACCATCAGACATTGGTTGAAGTGGACTTACCGAACCAGACCGTTACAAACAAGGCAACGGGCAGAAGCGAGCATTTCGAGATAAACGGATATAAAAAGCATTGTCTGATGAACGGATTGGATGACATCGACTATCTGATTCAGAATAAGGATAAAATCGAAGCATGGGAACAGCAGAACAGGTAACACGACCGCAACTCAAACAAAGGTATATTGAGATTATGGACTGCACCCTTCGAGACGGGGAGCAGACAAGCGGTGTCTCTTTCTTGCCACACGAGAAACTGATGATTGCCAGACAACTTCTGAATGAAGTGAATGTCGACAGGATAGAAGTGGCGTCGGCTCGTGTCTCCAAAGGCGAGAAGGATGCAGTGAGGATGATTTGCCGATATGCTGACTCGATAGGTAAGCTGAATAGAGTAGAGGTGTTAGGCTTTGTCGACGGGCATTTGTCGGTGGACTGGATCAAGAATTGCGGTGGTCGTGTCATCAATCTTCTTGCGAAAGGTTCCCGTAAGCATTGTGTCGAACAACTGCATAAGACTCCCGAAGAGCATATCAATGATGTTCTTCAGAGTCTGGAATATGCAGAACAACAAGGTATGGAGGTGAACCTCTACCTTGAAGACTGGACTTCCGGAATGCATGATTCTCTGGACTATGTGTATCAGTTAATGGACGCTCTCTGTGACACTAAGATAAGGCGCTTTATGCTACCCGATACGTTGGGAATTGCTCATCCGCTTCAATGTATCGAGTACATGCGTAAGATGATAAAGCGTTACCCTGACAAGCATTTCGATTTCCATGCCCATAATGACTATGACCTTGCCGTTTCTAATTCTCTTGCTGCCGTCTTAGGAGGATGCAAAGGATTGCATGTGACCGTCAACGGATTAGGAGAGCGATGCGGAAATGCACCATTGGCAAGTGTACAGGTGATTCTACGTGATCATTTTAACGGTAAGACAAGCATCAATGAAGAAAAGTTGAATGATATCAGCCGGCTTGTAGAGAGCTATAGCGGTATTGCCATTCCTCCAAACATGCCTATCGTCGGCGAGAATGTGTTTACGCAAGTGTCTGGCGTCCATGCAGATGGTGATAAAAAGAACGACCTTTATTGCAATGCCTTGGTGCCTGTACGTTTTGGACGTAAGAGAGAGTATGCGTTAGGAAAGAATTCAGGAAAGGCAAACATTGTCAAGAACCTTGAGGAATTAGGATTAGAACTGACTCCTGACCAGACTCAGAAAGTTACCAAGCGCATCACTGAACTTGGTGACAGAAAGGAAATCGTCACACAAGAAGATCTTCCATACATTGTGAGCGATGTGTTGAAACACGATGTGCCGACAGACAAGATACAACTGTTGAGCTATATGGTCACCACTTCTTATGGACTGAAACCGCTTGCAAGTATTAAAGTGTCAATCAATGGAAATGAATATGCGGCAGACTCAACCGGTGACGGACAATATGACGCATTTGTTAAGGCTTTGCGGAAGATTTACAAAGACAAACTGAACCGCACTTTCCCGATATTGGCGAACTACTCCGTATCAATTCCTCCAGGTGGTCGGACAGATGCATTAGTACAGACCATCATCACATGGAGATATGCTGATAAGATTCTCCGAACCAGAGGACTTGATGCTGACCAGACTGAAGCAGCCATTAAGGCTACATTCAAAATGCTGAATATTTTTGAGGAGAGCTTGACGGATACACACTGAAAACTGAAACATTATAAACCATCATAACTATGAAACTGAATATTGCGGTTCTTCCGGGTGACGGTATAGGACCAGAAATAATGAAACAAGGACTTGCGGTTATGGATGCTATCGCCGAAAAGTTCAACCATGAATTTGTTTACCATGAAGCCATCTGTGGAGCCCATGCTATTGATAGTGTGGGAGATCCATTCCCTGAAGAGACATTTCAGACATGCGTTAATGCTGATGCCGTTTTGTTTGCCGCCGTCGGTGACTTGCGATTTGACAATGATCCGACCGCCAAGGTTCGTCCAGAGCAAGGCTTGCTTGCCATGCGTAAGAAACTCGGCCTTTTTGCAAATATCCGGCCTGTTGCCACTTTCGACTGCCTCATACATAAGAGTCCGCTAAAAGATGAACTGATCAAGGGAGCTGACTTCATTGTAATCAGAGAGCTGACCGGTGGAATGTATTTCGGTGAGAAATACCAGGATAACGATAAGGCATACGACACGGATATCTATTACCGTTATGAAATAGAGCGTATCTTGAAAGTAGCTTTTGAATACGCAAGGAAACGTAAAAAACACCTGACGGTGGTTGACAAGGCTAACATCCTTGCTTCAAGTCGTTTATGGAGACAGATTGCAAAGGAAATGGAATCTCTTTATCCGGACATCACCACCGACTATATGTTTATTGACAATGCGTCCATGCGAGTCCTTACAGAACCTCGCTTCTTTGACGTTATCGTCACGGAGAACACTTTCGGCGATATCCTGACCGACGAGACAAGTTGCATTACTGGTTCTATGGGATTGCAGCCTTCATCATCCCTCGGTGAGAAGACACCCTTGTTTGAACCCGTTCATGGCAGTTGGCCGCAAGCAGCAGGTAAGAATATTGCTAATCCGCTGGCACAAATCCTTTCTGCAGCTATGTTATTGGAGCATTTCAACTTAGTGGAAGAGGGTGCATTGATTCGCGAGGCGGTAAATGCCAGCCTTTCAGAAAATGTCCGTACTCCTGAGATACAAGTAGATAACGGTCCGAAATATGGAACGGATGATGTGGGCCAATGGATTGTGGAATACATTAAGAACTCATAATTATATATAATAAAGAAGAGGATAACCGACTGGCTATCCTCTTTCTTTTTTATCAGTTCTTCTGTTATGAATTCATCGATAAGAGGAACTCCTCATTATCATGTGTATTCTGCATCCGCTCATGAATGGTGTTCATGGCTTCAATAGGATTCATGTCAGAAATATACTTGCGTAAAATCCACATACGGTCAAGTGTTGTCTTGTCTTGTAA
>Ga0247611_10001829_pt1 | contig 36764 bp, 26 predicted proteins | sample 177DNAGHGhighgp2_FD_192422 | JGI IMG/M metagenome (GOLD analysis project Ga0247611, IMG submission 192422) | Sheep rumen microbial communities from Palmerston North, Manawatu-Wanganui, New Zealand - 1770 DNA GHGhigh gp2 | ecosystem: Host-associated > Mammals > Digestive system > Stomach > Rumen... | reverse complement strand
TTAAATGAGTCTAACTTCTTGGTAGGTAAGATGTTACCAACTAGTTTCTCTAGGGCTTGTACAATGGGCACAGCAGGAATTTGGAAACTTATTATGCTAGCGTGGTGTTATGAAAATGGGTTGGCAGTACCAGCAGCGGCGCCAAATAAACGATTCACTGGCGGACTCTCTCGATTACTTAAAACTGGATTCGTTGACCGTATAGTGAAACTTGACTATAACTCTCTTTATCCATCAGTTATATTAACATGGCACGTTTCAACTCCAATTGACGTTATGAACGTTATGCTTTCATTCCTTGAATATATTCTAACACAACGTGAGAAATATAAAGGATTAAAAGCTGAAGCAGGAGAAAAGGTTGACAGTCTTAAGGAAAAACTTAAAGAGTGTGACGGTGAGGAAAAGAAAGAAATCGAAGAGGAAATCAAGTTTTGGAAAGCTGAAAAGAGTGGCAATGATAAGAAACAGTTACCTCTTAAGATTCTAGCGAACTCATTCTTCGGTGGTTATGGCTCACCTAACGTATTCCCATTTGGAGACATCCTTGCAGCAGAAAAGACAACTTGTATTGGTAGAATGTCTCTTAGATTAATGATTTCTCATTTTAAGAATATAGGTTATGAACCGATTGTTGGCGATTCATTCACAGCAGACACCCCATTATTCATTAAATATGATATTAGTGGTAAGATTGACATCAAACCAATCTCAGAACTAATAGGAGAAACAGAAGTTGACATATTGGGTAGAGAGTATGATACCTCTGAGAAGTCTTATAAAGTCCTTTGTAGGAGTGGTTGGGTCAAGCCTAACTACATATACCGCCATAAGACTGATAAACCATTATATGAGGTTTCTGAGGGTAATATGAGTGTTACAGTAACTGAAGACCACAGCTTGTTTAACGAAAAACAAGAGAAGATTAAACCAAGTGAGATAAATCAGAATACAAGGTTAGAATATTATAAGGATAAGTTTTGGTATGACGAAGGTTCTCACAAGGTTCATGGTAGTGTCATTACCTCTACAGCACGTATGCTTAAGAGAGGCACACTAGACAGAGTGCCAACGTTCCTATTTAATGATGTTAGTTTGGATTATATTAAGATGTTCATCAATGAGTTAGAAGGATGGGATTATTCTAATACAAGTAAGACTTGTCAAGCTGGAATAAATTTTTTAAAGTATAAACTAAATAATGGATAAAACAAATCTTTTTATTGAAAAAGCACGAAAAATTCATGGAGATAAATATGATTATAGTGAATCTGAATATATCAATACAAATACTAAAATAAAAGTAATATGTCATAAAAAAGACAAATTTGGTGACGAACATGGTTATTTTTTGGTAACTCCACATGCTCATACAGGAATTATGAAAAGTGGTTGCCCAAAATGTAGTCACAAATTTAGAAAAGATACTGAATATTTTGTAAAAGAAGCAAAATTAATTCATGGGGATAAATACGACTATTCAAAAGTTAAATATAAAAAAGCATTAGAAGATATTGAGATAATTTGTCCTAAACATGGTTCATTTTTCATTACGCCAAATCAACATTTGTCTGGCGCAGGATGCAAAAAATGTGGATATGAGACAGTAAAAGAAAAAATGTCCATGACCACAAATGAGTTCATAAAGAAAGCAAAAAAAATACATGGTGATAAATATGATTATTCTAAAACGGATTTAGAACATCGTGATGAAAAAGGTAGAGTGATAATCACTTGCAAGAAGCATGGAGAATTTTGGCAAAATCCAAGTAAACATTTAATTGGTCAAGGATGCCAAAAATGTAAACAGTCTCATTTAGAGAATGAAATATTAAACTTTTTAAAAAAAGAGAAAATTGAAAATATAGTCCAAAAGAAGTTTGATTGGTTAGGTAAACAAAGTCTAGATTTTTATTTACCGCAATATAATGTTGCAATAGAATGCCAAGGAAAACAGCATTTTGGTATTGGTAATTGGAATAACAAAAATTTTAATATTATTGAAAAAAGAGATAGTATAAAAAGAAAACTTTGTGAAGAAAATGGGATAAAATTGTTATACTATAGTAATTTAGGTATAGAATACCCATATTTTGTTTTTGAAAATAAAGAAGAACTTTTAAAAGAAATAAAGAAATGAATAATATTAACGTTAAAAAAATGGAGGATAGCCAAACCATCGGTGTTGTGTACGACATATCCTTGGACGGAACAGTAGTTAACGCCCTAGGAATGAACGTGATAAGCAACACCGATGGCTAGCTAGGTTTCAACTTCCAGAAACCACTAGAATTTAGGTATACAAAAGAACATCCATATATTAGTGATGGTGGTGGTAGAAATAGTATAAAAGGAAAAGAATATACAGAAGTTTTTGCTGATATTGCTGAATTTGAGGATTTATATCTTAGTGAGGCATATAACGGTGGAACAAACAAAATGGGTCTTGGCTTGGATGAAGAATGTGATGCAACCATCAACTTCGCACGTAAAAATTATGCCGATTTAATTGGTGATAAGACAAAGAAAGTAGGCAATACAATCAAGTCTAGAAAAATGAGTGGATATCTTGAAAAATTCATTGATGATGGTGTTGATTTGTTACTTCGCGGCAATGGATATAAATTCTTATCCAATTATTATGATTATATTGAAAAAATATACAATTATCAAATTCCGATTAAAGATATTGCTTCGAAAGGAAATATCAAGAAATCAATTAAGGACTACATTGCCGATTGTAAGACACTCACTAAGGCTGGTTCAAAGAAATCTCGTCAAGCTTGGTATGAATTGGTTATAAAAGAGGGGATTAATGCAAATGTTAGTGATACCATATATTACATTAACACTGGTACCAAAAAAGGTCATTCTGATGTAAAGCGCGTAACTCATTATTTCTATTATCTTGATGGTGAGAAAAAAGAAATAACCAAAGAGATTGAAAAGTTATACAAAGAATATCACAAAGCTGCTGCTGAAGGTGGAATTGATAGCAAAAAGACTCGTATGGAAATAGCAAAAGAAACATACGGAGATACTGTATTTGATGAAGATGAAATCATACTTAATTGCAAATTAGTTCCAAACGAAATTCTTGATAAGGAAGAAGATGTTCTTTGTAGTGAATATGATGGGTTGGAATATAATGTCGAAAAATATATTGACCAATTCAATAAAAGAATTACGCCATTGTTGGTTTGCTTTCATCCAGATATAAGAAGTAAAATAATAATAACAAACCCAAAAGATAGACTATTTTTCACTGAGGAACAATCAAAACTTGTAAGTGGCTATCCAAATAAAGAAGGAGACCAAGATACGTTTGAGGCATTAATGACGCCAGAGAGAAAAGAAATTGAATTTTGGACTAAAATAGATGAAATTCCACCATTTGTTAAAGAATGCGGAATTGATTGGGATGATTTGGTAGAAAAGTATAAGAAAGAAGTTGAGAGTGAACAGAATGAATTGTTTGAAGAAGAAAACAACAAATACATTGAGGCAATTACGTCATTAACAAATAAAGATGTTGAGGAGTTTGAAGAGGACGGAAAACTGCCAGCATCAATTTCAAAGATTATGACATTGGGTTCTGATATGAGACTTTATTTCAAGAAAATACCAAACAAGACACCATCAACTGGAGGTTTCCTTTTTGATGATATTTCCTATAATTATTTTGAAAGCGTAGTTGAGTAGCCATTTGGCTACTCTTTTTTTGGCAACTATATACAATTAGGCCCTAATAATTTTATAATGGCAATCAAGTGAGATTGCCATTTATTAACTATTCCATTGTTGCAATGCTGAGTTGAATCCACGATTTATGTAATCGTTCCACCCTTTTGCTTTCTGATAATCTTCTTGACTGTATTCTTTTCTTTTGTTTGGAGTGTAATCGCTTCTTGTTGCGTGATAATTACCCAAATTTCTTAATCTTGCTGCGCCATTTTTTGTCCACTGTCTCCATTCTTCTGGGGTCATATTGTTCATATCTTTATGAACGTTACCTTTACTATCAATCCTATCATCAATTGTTAGTTTACTAAAATCAACACCATTTTTTGCGTGATTAAGCATATCTTGAGCGTTCATTTTTCCAACTTTTGTACCAACATTTGGGTCTAAATTAAATTGTCTTGTTTCTCTTTTATCAGCCAAATCAGCCCAATCATCAGCATTATTGCCGTGATATGACCTACCATTATACATAACTTCATTAACAGTAGATTCTTCAACATTGCTGTTATATGTTTACCAACCTCTATTAGTGTTAAAAGGACTACTGTTTCCCATGGCATTGAAACCCATATTTTCCTTTCTGTTATAATTTGGGTCATCCCAATTTCTCGCATTATTGTATATTGGTTCTTGACCAATTTGCATTCTATCGTTTCTCCTATAATATTCTGGTGTTCCAATAGCTGGTCTGTTTGATGGGGCATTATCATCAGTATAACCAAAGTTTCCTGTATATTCCTCCAAAGTTTCATTAACAGTTGGGTTTGCCGATGATGGATATTTACTTTGGCCTATATTTGGCTGCATACGTCTTTTTTCAAATTCCCCTTCTTTCAATATTCTATTAACTGCATCCTTAACAATGTTATGCAAGTCATCCTCAGTTAATCGTATTAATTGTTTATTCATATTAATATAATGTTTATTTTCGTTTTTATTAGTTCCATATGTTAGTAAGGTTATAATTTCATCAACTAAAAATCATCTTACCATTTTTATCATATAAATATCAGTAAAATTGAAAACTTAATCTATCATTGGTATATCAAGCCAAACTGTATTATTGAAATGATAGAAATTATTGCTAATAGGTAAGTCTTTTACAGACCATAGAATTCCTAGATGTTCGCCACAATAGGGACAAACAACGTCTTTGTTGTCACCAACACCCCAACGTGTTTCGATGATGGTCTGTTTGCAAACGTCTTCATTGTTGAAGTACATTGTCATTGAAATGAGGCTGTCGAACTGTGAGCAATCAATCATATTGCTATTGTTTTTTAAACTATAGCAAAGATACGAAAAAAGTCCAGCGAATGCTGAACTTTTATAGGTATAACAGACTATTAGGGGTCAAATAGTATATAGTTGCCCTTTTTTTGTTATTTTTATTAATCTTTAGTTTCTTTTTGTGATGGGAATGATATTTATTGTAAATAGGTATGTAATATAATCATTTACAATAAGTATATAATTATGGGAAAAAGAATAAGACACCTTGAATATTATGGGTATGTAGACCAAAATGTGTATCTTGGAATACCCAATACTGACTTGAGTGACATTCGTGAGACCAACAAGGAGCAAGACAAGGAAATTAGTGAAATCAGTGGTGCAACCAAGGATAAGGCTAGCGTTGAACTTGTTAATGAGCTTAGTGGAAAGGTTGATACGTTCATAGACGCACAAATTGATGTGAACAACACAGTTGTGAGCGCAATCAATGCTAATGCTAACAGTATTGCTCAACTTCAAGAGAGAGATGTTGAAATCACTGATATGATAAATGAGCTTGCTGGAGATTTTGAACCAATATATAACAAGCTTGATGAACTTGAGGGAAAAATTGACGAATATGCTAACTTTGAAGAAGAAGCAACTGCTAGACTTAATTCATTGGATTCTGAATTAGATTCAGTTGCAAGTGGCAAGTTGGATACATCTTTTGCATCTTATGCAGATGAGACATATTCTAAAAAAGAAGATGTGTACACAAAAGAAGAGGTTGATGAATTAATCAACACCTCATATAGTGGTGCGGCAACTCGTGAATGGGTCATTAGCAGAGGATATATTACCGAGAGTGATGCCGATGCAAAATATGCCACAAAGAATGTGGTAACAGCACTTTCTGATAGAGTAAACAATGTCCAATCTGAATTGTATAATCAATATAACTCATTGAATAGTAATTTCATAGCATTTAGCGCAAATACAAATGCTAGATTAAACACTTTCAACGATAGGATTGGCACTCTTGAAACAAAACACGATAGAGATGTTGCAAACTTAAACGATAGAATAAGTGGTGTTCAAGATGAGGTTGATGACGCAGAAGATGAAATAAGAAGAATCAATGAGATAAGCTTGCCAAACAAGGCAAACAAATCAGATTTGGATGATTTGGCTGATGAGGTTGAAGAGTTGAGCAGTTCATTGGATGGAAAAGTTGACAACTCAACATATGTTGTTGATAAAGCTAATTTGATAAACGCAATCGACCGTTTAACTGAAGTAAAGGCTGACAAAACGGAAATCACTAGAATTGATGGAGAATTAAGCGGATTAAGTAATGACATCCAAGATGAAGCAACAGCAAGACAAGATGCAGACACAGTTCTTGATAATAAAATAGCGCAAGCTAATACTAGGATTGAGAATATCGAGATTGGCGACATTGAAAGAGACAATAGAATTTCAACATTAAGGGATGACTTGAATATTGAAATACAGAATAGAATTGATGGTGATAATGCAATTGTAGGAGCACAAGATGATAGAGATGTCAAGCTTACAATTTATGGCACTAGAAAATATGCTGATAAGGTTGCTGCAAATGCCGTTGACACGGCTAATATTTATACTGATGATAAGGATTTGGAACTTCGCATATATATAAATGATGAGGTTGTAGAACCGTTACAAAGGTCTATAAGTGCAAAGGCAGATAAAACTTATGTTGATGGTGTAAAAAGTGATATTCTTGCTACTGTTGATAGCAAAATAGACGTTGAAACACAACGTGCTAAAGATAGAGAACTTACTTTAGAATCAAATTTAGCTAGCGAAACTTCTCAACGAATTGCTCAAGATAGGCAACTTATTAGCGCAACGACACATATTGGTAATAAGGTTGCAGCATTGACTGATTGGGATGGTGATGACCGTTCAGACTACACAGATGAAGGCAATGGCATAATTGATGTAATGCATAGAGAATTACATGATGTTAATGAATCTTTGGACACATTCTTTGCCAATGTTTCATATGATAGTTCAACTAATAAAATAGTGTTTGAAAATAAAGATGGAGGTGAAGTTGGGTCATTGGATGTGTCTGAATTTGTTCCAACAAATCTTGAGGCTCGCATTACGGCAATGGAAAACTTATTAGCTCAGATTGCGGAAAGACTTAATATTTAAATAATTAATTGAAATGCAACATAAAATGAGAAGAAATAGAATGTCCGAACCTTGGGGGTATCAAGACCAAAATAACTACCAAGGAACTGAAATCATTTATGAAAATACCTTTGAAAGCCTCTTCGCTGGTGCTGAATATAAGAAATCAGACAATAAAATTCATTTCACCAACAAAGATGGAGAAGAAATCGCCACTCTAGATGTTAAAGATTTTGTCACATCAAGTAGTGTCATAGAGAAAGCTTGGTGTGAAGATGGAAAATTATACATCAAATTTGCTAATGGAGATATTGTCACAATTGACATTAAAGAACTAATAGAAGAAAACGAATATACTAACGGACTACAAATAAATGATGGCGTAGTTTCGGTCTTAGTAGACCCACAAAGCGAAAGATGGCTCACAGTTTCAGAAAATGGTGTTAAGGTCTCTGGTATTCAAGCAAAACTAGATGGGCTTGATGAGAAAATAAACCAAGAAAAGGAGCGTGCAGAAACCGCAGAAGCCGAATTAAGCGATAGAATAGACCATATTACAAGTGGCGATTCACCTCTCTTGCAAGCCCTTATCGAAAGATTAGGCTATAAAGATAATGATACACTCCAACTTACAAATGAACACGAAGTTGCTTTTGGAGAGTATAACGTTAGCAATACCGATTCAGAACCATCTGGGCAAACCATTTTTAGCATTGGCTTTGGAACAAGTGATGACGATAGAAAAAATGCAATAGAGGTTAGAAAAGATGGAACTGTATATATGTGGGTTGAAGGCGATTATATGAACATCAATTATCTATTAGGCCAAATCGCACACGAAACATATGATACCGATGAAGGATAAAAAAGGCAATTATATATTATTAGACCAAAAGAGTTATAACTGAATACATATACATTTTGAATAAAAGCAAATATTACCGATATTTATTATTAAAATAACTAATTAATACATATTATTTATGGATAAGAGATTAATTAAATTGACTGAATCAGATTTACATCAAGTTGTAAATGAGTCTGTTAAGTCTATATTGAACGAATTGGATGTTGATTATGATTATTATGCTAGACAAGGTGATTTATCGCAGCAGCGTAATGTTTTAGCCCAATCAGTAAACGGGTTAATGAAAGAATGCCAAAATTGTGCTAATAGTGGTTTTGATGACAATTCAATGGGTAGATTATTTTGGCTTTGCCATAGTTTTATTGACAATTATAATAAATTTTCTAAATTATTTTGGAAAAAATCTTAATAAAAATCAAAGCAATTAATAATAAGATTTGCATTTTTATCCATTTGTGCTATTTGAGGTCTAATAGAATATAGTTCCCCCAAAAAAAATAATACTAAAATGATGCTTAAATGAAAATTAGTTTATATTTATCATTAAAATAATAATAAAAAAATAAAATAGGAAAAAACTATGGCAGTTAATAACAACAACGTAAAAAACGTTAAATTCTTGCGCAATGCTACACTTTTCGAAAGCCGTGACGCTGCAAGGGCAGCATTGGAAGCCAACAAAGGACTTGGTATTGATGGTAGTGCATTGCTCGCTCGTTATTCTGGTGCGACAGCAACCGATGTGAAGACCCTTATGGGTTTGGTATGGGATAATGGAACAAATAAAACTGTAACCATTTTTGATGTTGAGGGTGCAAGCGCTGATGTTGAAGCATTGAGAACTGAGATTAATAACAAACTTGGTACTGGCGTAACATCTGGAAATACTGCAACCGCACAGTTTGAGGCATTGAGTGGAACTGCTCAAGACACAAGTGCGTCAACATCTGTAGCTGGTGCAAAGGCTTATGCTGACGATTTGATTAGTACTCTTGATTATGGTGATACAGCCGTTACTGGTAGTTATGTGTCACAAGTAACTGAGGTTGATGGCGTTATTGCAGTACAAAGAGTTGCACTCCCAGATGCAAGTTCAGTTAGTGGTGCTAGTAAAGTTGTAATTGATGTTACCCAAGATAAGGGTCAAATCACTGCAACTGCTGCAAACTTGACTGGTGTTAAGCTTGATGGCTATCAAGAGGCTTCTGCAACTGGTAATGTTGCTTCAACTGATACTCTTGGTGAGGCTCTTGGTAAACTTCAGAAGAACATTCACGAAATGGATAAAGCTGCTGACGCAGTTGCTGGACAAGTAGTTACAACTGTTTCAGAGGTTGATGGCGTAGTTGATGAGACAAAAGCTAATGTTAAAGACCTTCAACTTGGCGGTTATGAAAAGGATACCACTGCAACTGGTGATATTGCTTCAACTGACACCATTAATGTTGCATTGAGCAAGTTGGAAAACAAGTCAAATGCAATAACTATTGCTAACGCTGATGGTTCTATCAATGTTACCACTGCTACAACTGGAACTGATGTTAATGTTAATATCAAGAGTGGTGAACACGTCCTTGCAAAGGATGGCAACGCTGGTCTTTATACCAATATTGCTTTGAGTAGCATTACTCCTTCTTCAACTACTGTTAAGGAAGAGTATCAACTTACTGCAACTGATGGAACTAAACTTGGTGACTCCATTAAGATTTATAAGGATAGTCATATTGTGAGTATTAATTACATTACTGACCCATCCGATGAACATTATCAAAATCTTGAGTATGTTTATCTTGATGTGAGTGGTGACACTAAAACTGAGTATGTTGATATGTCAACACTTGTTCTTGAAGCTGAGTTTGAAAGCGGTGTAACCGTTAATGCGGCTGGTGTTGTTCACGGTGTAGTTGACCCAGCTTCTGAGGCATTCTTGACAGTTGGCGCTGATGGTTTCAGACTCTCTGGTGTTCAAGAAGCAATTGATGCAAAGGTTGCAGCTCTTGATGTAACTGGTGATACAGCCGTTGCTGGTCAATATGTTGCCGCTATTGAGGAGACTGATGGTATTGTTGCAGTTAAGACTCGTGCAAATGTATCTGAGGCAGTATTGAACAATTATACAAAGGGTACTGATGCAACCGCAGTTGCTGCAACTGATACTGTTAACCAAGCAATCAGCAAGCTTGAGAATCAAGTTGATACTGTTGACGGTTTGGTTGATGGGTTGAGTGCAAAGACGTTTACTGTTGCAACATCTTCTAACGCAAGTATTGCTACTGCTGTTACCGCAGCCGCAGATGGCACTAAGTCAGTTGATTTGATTACTGATGCCGACAAGATTAAGATGTCTGGTTTCACAAGTACTGGTGAATCTTTGAGTGCAATTACCACTGATGATTCAATTGCAACTGCATTTGAAAAGGCAGAGGCTGCTATTGATGCTGCAAAGGCCGCTTCTTCTACTGAAGTTGTCGAAGGTACTGATGCGGGTAACAATATGACGATTACACCTAGCACAAGCCAAACTGATGGGCACGTTACTTATACAATTAACTTGAGTGATGTTGCTTCTGATAATGCTTTGACTGAGGAAATTGCACATCGTAAGGCAGTTGATGGTATTAATGGTGATGCTTATACCGCAAATAGTAACACTAATTACATTAGCACTGCAACTGATTTGAACAATGCTGACGTTCTTTTGGATGCTGCTTTGAATAATGTTGCTAGCAACTATGTAAGTGGTGCTACAATGAATGGTAGTGCTGTTACGAAGAGTGATAATACTCTTGCTTTCACCGCAACTGCTTCTGCAAGCGCTGGAAATGCAAGCGTTACCAATGCAGCAATTGCAATTGACACTGATGCTAATGGTGGTTTGACATTTGCGTTAGACACATTGGATTGTGGTACTTATTAATGAATAATTAATTATAAGTAATTCTTAAAATGCAGCTAGAAATAGCTGCATTTTTTGTTTAAAGGCAAATATTTATATTAAAAATTATAATGTATGTATTATTTTAAAATATTTAATCATTCAAGTGCATATACTGAGTATATGGCATCTCCAGAAGCAGTTGTTCCAAATATATCATATTGCTCTGGGGACAATATGACCTATATAGCTCCAAGTGGTCCAGCACCAGTGATTCAAACCTTGACTATAGAGGGAGTATCAAGTATTAGTGCTGAGACTTGTGAATATAATGCATTGTATAATAACACAACAAATGTTACATCATCTGCAACTTGGAGTATTATATCTGGTTCTCAATATGCAACAATTGATTCTAGCAATGGGCATATTACGATTTTAAGTATAGCTAATGAATCTTTAGTTACAATTCAATCCACCTATAATGGGTTGACTGCAACAAAAGAGATAACCTTAACATATGTTAGCGGAGCATCTTCTGAGACAACAACTGAAGCAATAACTGATGAAAGTGGAAATACAACCACTGTTACCACAACTGTAACAACAAACGAAGATGGTTCATCATCAGAAGTCATAGAAGCCGTTATTGTTGATGAAAGTGGAAATACCATTGGAAGTTCAAGTACCAATAAAGAAACGAATACAGATGGCTCGTATGAGAGAACAACAACGAATTATGATGAAAATGGTAATGCAACAGATGCTTTGAACACGTCTGGGGATACTAGTGGAAACGTAACCACTCAAACAGTCGAATATGATGAGAGTGGAAATAGCGTGGTTACTAGTTATGATATAGATACGAGTGGAAATCCTGATGGGTCAAAGACATTTAGTTCTGACGGCGTTAATACAGAATACTATGCATTTGATTTAACAAGTGGTTTCATTATGGAAGTGCATTTTACAATTGACTTTACAAGTCAACCTCCAAATCAGGATGAAAATCACCATAATATAATAAATTCAAAGAGAGCTACACCAGAACCTTGGTATGGTTTCCAAGTAAGACAATCAAGTACTAATAAGTATATACAACTTGGTACGCAGTTTAGCACTGGTAGTAACTTAAATCAAACCATTACAACCACAAATGCGAATAAATATAATGGTTCATCGAACATACATGAGTATAGTTTACGCATAGTATATAACCCAACTGCTAGCACTAGTAATTTTGTATGTGATGAGTTGATTGGTAATGCTTTCCATTATTCAGCAAACAGTAAATTCCCAGACATTGAGGATTTGAAATACATTAAGACTACAATTGGTTGCGCATTAGATGCAAATGGAGACCCATTTAGATTCTCTAATATTAATGTGTTTAATTTCTCAATAAAGAAACTTTCGAATGTAAGTGACCCATCGATAGATTGTGATGGACAAAAAGTTACAATAACTTGCGAAACAGTTGGTGCAGATATATATTATAGGTTTAATGAGGTTGGATTATATACCAAATATACTACTCCAATAGCAATAACTGCTGACACATTTGTTCAAGCATATGCAGAACTTGATGGTGATAAGAGTAATACAGTAAGTAAAAACTGCTTATATGATAATGGTATAGCAACGCCAGTTATAACTTGTGATGGAGAATACGTAAGTATTGCTTGTTCGACAACTGATGCAGACCTTTATTATAGAATAAATGAAAGTGGAGACTATAGTGCATATACAGATTCTTTCCAAATCACAGCAGATACAGTTGTTGAATCTTATGCACAAGTTGGAAGCGAAAGAGGACATACTGCAAAGGAAACTTGTACATATGCACCAGTTGTGTTGGCTGCTCCAACTATAATTTTCAATGGAGAAGAAATAAGCTTGGCTTGTGCAACACAAGGGGCAAGTATATATTATAAATTGAATCAAGAAGGTAGTTATGAAAAATATACAACAACTATAGTAATAATTGCTGATACGTTTATTGAAACATATTCAACATATAGAGGTCGTGTAAGTACAGTTGTGTCACAAAATTGTGAATATAGTCCAGTGCATCATTATGAAAATGATTACTTGACATTAAGAATAACAAGTGCAGGAACAATTTGTTGGAAGTCTGTTGGAAGTGGGTATGCTAAAACAATTGAGTACAGCCTTAATGGTGGAGAATGGACTTCCATAACGGCAGCATCAACGCCTACTGGAATAAATGTTGTGGCAAATGATGTCATAAGATTTAAAGGAACTAATTCAACATATGCTGGAAGTAAATCAAATTATGCTTCATTTGGTAAAGACACTAGTGCGTCTACAGATACAAGTTCAACGGCTCATTTTGTAGCTGAAGGTAATGTAATGTCACTTATTTATGGTGATAATTTCATTGGGAATACAGCTATGACTAGTTCATATAACTTTTGTTCATTGTTTAAACGTACAAACATAGAATCTGCTGAGAATTTAGTGTTGCCATCAACAACGTTAACCATTTATTGTTACCGTGCCATGTTTAGTTGGTGTACAGAATTAACAGTAGCTCCAAAGTTACCAGCAACAACATTGTCGCAAGGATGTTATTGGTATATGTTTGAAAAGTGTGCAATAGTTGAAGCACCAGAACTTCTTGCAGAAACATTAGTTCAAGAATGTTATGGTAACATGTTTACTGGCTGTACAAGTCTTAATTATATTAAGTGTATGGCAATTAGTGGGTTGAATGTAGCATCAGCAAAAACCAATTGGGTTAGTGGTGTAGCTTCTTCAGGTACATTCGTAAAGGATAGTGGAGTTTCCGTAAGCGCTTGGACTAGGGGCACAAATGGCATTCCAACCAATTGGTTAGTGTATGATAACGTACCAGTAGTTCCACCAACAATCACTTACGATGGATTTAGTGAGATAACATTAACTTGTGAGACTCAAGGGGCTGATATATATTATAAGCTAAACAATAGTGGAGATTATAGTGCATATACTACCGCTATAACAATAACAGCAGATACAGTTATACAAACATATTCTGAGTTAAATGGGCAAGAAAGCCGAGTAATAAGCCAAACTTGCACATATGTAAGTAATGTTCCTATAGAATATTCAAACAGAGACTTGAAGAAATGGCAGTATGGCGGCAATGAAATTACAACTCCATATTCGGTCAACGCAATTGATGGACATTCAGCAAGCTATGCAAAGGGAACGTTTAATTTTGAAACAAGCTTTGCATTAAGCGGCGCGCAACCAACGTATTTGTGGTTCCAGCATGCTGACCATTCAGCGTCAATATATGTTGATAATGCATTAGTGGAGAAACACTGGGGTGGATATGCTGCATTTACAACTGATATATCAGAATATGTACATAGTGGGACAAATAACATCAAGGTTGCAATTAAGAACAATGAAGGAAATTATGTTGCACCAGCAGCAGGTGACTTTAACTTCAACGCAACACTTGGCAATGTGAAATTGCTAACAAGCCCATATCTTCCTGCAATGAACTATGGATATGACGGATTCCATATTACTTCAACAGTTTCATCAGCATCTGCTACGATTAATGTTAAGACATTAGTTCCAACTGGTGCCACTTTAATTTGTAAGATTGATGACGGCAATACCAATATCTATTCTGCAACAAGCGCAAGCACTGGGGAGGAAATGACATTTACAAAGGTTATTGCAAATCCTCATTTGTGGAATGGTAAATCAGACCCATATCTATATACTGTAACGCTTGAAATATATGGTGGAAATGACTTATATCATAGGTTTGTAAGACCTTACGGATTAAGATATTACGAATATGTCATCAATGATATTGTAAAGGTGGGTACTGCTGAAAATCCATATACTGGATTCTTGCTTAACGGTTCTCCATATCTTCTTAGAGGATGTTGTATGCACGATGATATTGATGGAAAGGCTAATGCATTGAATGAGGCTGATTATGACCAAACATTTAGTATAATACAAGAATTGGGTCTTAATTTCCTAAGATTAGCTCACTATCCTCATCCAAAGGAGGTATATGATAGATGTGACCAATTGGGTATAGTTGTTCAAACTGAAGGCCCTTGTGTCAACAAGTTACAGTCAACGATGCCAGAAGATTATTATACGCACTTAACCACTCAGTATACTGATATGGTTAATCAACATTATAACCATCCTTGTATCTTCTTCTGGGGTCTTAGCAATGAGACAACTACCGATGACAAGGCATTTGGTAAACAAAAGGTAGAGGAATACACTGCGTTAATTAAGAACCTTGATTCTGAGAGAATGGTTGGCTATGTGCTTGCACAAAGTCCTGGTACAAGTCCAAGCGCATATTACAATGACCCATCTAATGTTGATTGGTTCGGTTGTAACATATATGTTGGATGGTATGACAGTCCAAACTCAAATACTCCTACATCACAAATCAATACACGCCTTAACAACACCATTAATAGGGTTAGCAAGCCAATGGCATACTCTGAGTATGGTTGCGGTGGTACACAACGTTGTCACTCAGATGACTTTATGACAACGACCACAAGAGGTAATCACGAAAGACATGATATTGAATATATGATGTGGTTGCACGAAGGTCATATTGCAACAATTAAGCAATATCCTCAATTGTTATTTACGTCTCAATGGCAGTTGTTTGACATAGCTGTTTCTAATAGAAATGAGGGCTATACAGTATGTCTTGATGGTGAAAATACATCTATTGATGATAATTTGAGAAGATTAAATAATAAAGGTTTGGTTGAAAGAGACCATAGAACCAAGAAAGATACATTCTATTTGTATAAGGCTTGGTGGAATCCAACACCATTCACACATATTTGTGGTAAGAACTATACAAAGAAAACTGATAGAGCTATCAAGTGTTACACCAATGATGGAAATTCAGCATCATTATATGTGAATGATACATTTATTGAGACTGTAACAGTTACAGATAACATTGCAGTGTTTACCGCTAGAAACTTTAGTGCTAATGATGTGGTGAGGGTTAATGGTGGGACAACCAACGATACGTTCACATTCTGAACAAATATATAATAAAAATTAGCAGTCAAATTAAATGACTGCTCATTTTTTTACAATTTACAAAATATTTATATGTAAATAAAATAACAATATGAAATATATAAAATTATTTAAAACACATTCCGATTATGAGGAATATAAAGCTAGTGGAATGATACTACCCAATGTGTCATGCTGCGTTCAAGAGGCAGAATTGCATTATAATCCATATGATTTTTCAGATAGATATTTAACGTTCACTGCACTTGAAAGTGGTACATTTAAATTCAGTGGAAATAGTATCAATTATTCACTAGATAATGGAGAAACTTGGACAACTCTTGCAAGTAACACTAATTCTCCAACTGTTAATGTGGGGGATAAAATAATGTGGAAGGGCAAATTAACACCAAACTTATCTAGAGGCGTTGGTAACTTCAGTTCTAGTGGAAACTACAATGTTGAAGGAAATGCAATGTCATTGTTATATGGTGATAACTTCGTTGGTCAAACAAGCCTAAGTGGGAAGGTTTATGCATTTTATAACTTATTTAGTGGTAGTACAAAACTTATAAGTGCTGAAAAATTATCATTACCAGCCACAATATTAGCAAGTTATTGTTATTATTATATGTTCAATGGTTGTACCTCATTAACAACTGCCCCACAGTTACCAGCTACAACATTGGCAAATGTTTGCTATTATGGTATGTTCGGCGGTTGTACTGCATTAATTAGTGCTCCGCAGTTACCAGCCACAACATTGGTAGAAAATTGCTATTATGGTATGTTCTCTGGTTGTACATCATTAACAAGTGCACCAGTGTTATCAGCTACAACATTGGCACAACAATGCTATCGTAATATGTTCAATGGTTGTACTGCATTAACAAGCGCTCCACAGTTACCAGCAACAACACTGTCAAATAGTTGTTATCACAGTATGTTTACTAATTGCACCTCATTGACAAGTGCACCAGAGTTACCAGCCGCAACATTGGCAAATGAGTGCTATCACAGTATGTTTACTAATTGCACCTCATTGACAAGTGCACCAGTGTTATCAGCTACAACATTGGCAACTCAGTGCTATCAAAGTATGTTCGGTGGCTGTACTTTATTGACTACAGCACCAGTGTTACCAGCTACAACATTGGCAACTCAGTGCTATCAAAGTATGTTCGAAGGTTGTACTGCATTAACAAGTGCCCCACAGTTACTAGCTACAACATTGGCAGATAATTGCTATAATAGTATGTTCGAAGGTTGTACTGCATTAACAAGTGCCCCACAGTTACTAGCTACAACATTAGCAACTAATTGCTATAATAGTATGTTCGAAGGTTGTACTGCATTAACAAGTGCCCCACAGTTACTAGCTACAACATTGGCAGATAGGTGCTATCTAGGTATGTTCAGAAATTGTACATCATTAGCAAGTGTGCCGTCAGTATTACCAGCCACAACATTGAAACAATATTGCTATAATAGTATGTTCGAAGGTTGTACTGCATTAACAAGTGCTCCACAGTTACCAGCTACAACATTGGCAACTCAGTGCTATCGTAGTATGTTCAGTGGTTGCAGTGGATTGACAAGTGCACCAGTCTTAAGTGCTACAACATTGGCAACTAGTTGCTATCGTGGTATGTTCAGTGGTTGTACATCATTGAATAGTATCACTTGTCTTGCAACTAATATATCAGCAAGTAATTGTACAACTGATTGGGTAAGTGGTGTGGCTTCAAGTGGTACATTTACCAAGGCAGCTAGTATGTCTAGTTGGACAAGTGGAGATAACGGTATTCCATCCAATTGGAGTGTTGTAGATGCTACATAGTACTAGAAACACAATTAAAAAAAATCTGCAAGATAATACAAATCTTGCAGATTTCTTAATATTTATATATTAAAGAATTAATAGATAATAAAATCTATGCTAGTATTCTTACCAATTTTTTGAAATTTCTATTTCAGATAAATAAAACTATTAATTATAAAAAATAATAAATATGGCAAAAAATGTTAATCACATACAACACATAAAGAGTAGTGTTGTAGTTGAAGAAAATGGGGTTTTATCCCCAAAATTACCAACACCATCAGCCATTGTTGAAGGTGAAATTGCAGTTAACTTTGCTGAAGGGTACGAAACATTATCAATAAAGAATAATAGTGGCGATATTGTTACGTTCTCATGCGATGATAAGTTCTATGATAAAACATTCATAGACAATAAACTTGGTAGTGGATTTACTAGTGAGAACAGCGCAACTACAGTGACTCAAATGATTGAGGAAAATGAACTTGTTACTTCAAGTGCATTAAATGATTTAAATGCGAATAAGGCTGATATATCTGCTGTAACTGATGTTCAAGACGATATAAGTGAGTTAAGCGCAATAACAACTGCACATACTGAAAATACCACAATACACTTAACATCAAGTGAGAAATCAAATCTTCATAGTCATAGCAATAAGAGCGCACTAGATTCAATAACTGGTTCCGTTGGCACAATGGCATATGAGAGTGCTAATAATTACACTGATACTGCCACCACAAGTGCATTAAATGATGTTGTAACTGCTCACACCGCAAATACAACTATTCACTTAACATCTACCGAGAAAGAACAATTGCATACGCATACCAATAAGTCTGCATTGGATTCCATCACTGGTTCCGTTGGCACTATGGCATATGAAAATGTATCACTATTGGATGTATATGCAGATTCAGTTTTGTATAATTCGACTTCACATAAGGTTGAATTTTATCACGGAACGACTGGTGGAACAAAGGTGTTCGAATTTGATGCTTCAGCGTTTATTATCGATGGAATGGTTGATAATGTTGAGATAGATGATGTGACAAGCGGTTCAAGTACGGTTAAATGCCTTGTGGTGTCATTTAATACCGATGCTGGTAAGCAAGACATTAACATCCCACTTTCTGATATATTTGACCCAGACGAATATTATACAAAGTCAGAGACAAGCGGAGCAAGCGAAATAGAAAATGCATTGGATGAAAAAGCAAATTTAGACGAGTTGGGTGAAACAATCCATTATTTAACTAGTATGACTGGTACCGCTGGTGGTACAAACCTTTCAGCATCTTGGAGTGGAAATAGTTCAGAGATAACTGAACTTTATACTGGTCTTTGTGTGCGTTTCCTTATTCCTACTGCTGGACATGCCACTGGTGTTACTCTTTCAATTAATGGTGGAGAAAAACATAAAGTGCTGTATAACAATACCACATTGACAACACATTATGGGGTGAATTCCATTCTTGATTTAACCTATGATGCAAATACCACTGGAACATATTATAGCGGTTCTTCAACACAAGCAAGTGTTCAAGGCGTGTGGAGAGCAAATGCTGACTATTATACTGATGCAATTGGTTATTATATTGGTCATAACCAAAAAGTGTACAAAACTGATGCTAGTCTATATAGGTATAAGCTTCTATTGCAAAAGGATGAAACAACTTTGACGCCAGTTAATACGTCAAATACAAGTGCTGGTACAAAAACATTGACAACGGAGTCGTTCAACCCATTTGGAGATATTATATATTATTCATCGACATCATCTGCTGCTACTGACAGTATGTTGGCCGCTAACACTACTTGGACACAATATGGAATTAACTTATCATATTCATTCAATACAACAGATACACTTGTTAGTGGTATTTCAGTGTATATGGTTGCAGTGCCACAAAGTGATGGAAGAGCAAAATTGCACTCATCTCCAATTACGCAAACATTGCCAACTACGGATGATGGACTGATATATATTTATCTTGGTCAAGCATATAGCGCAACAAACATTTTCTTGATGAATAATCACCCAATTTATCACTATAAAGACGGTCAGTTAAGACTTTATACAAATGGTGCGGCTTCAGTTGTCGTTGACCAAGTGATTGATAGTGGAACATCAGCATCCACTAATGCAGTGGCAACACAAGCGGTATATAATACGTTAAAGGATACAGAACTTGTGTGGACGAATGCGTATGTAACATTAAGTGGCGTTGTAAGCTCTCATACTGAGAATTCAAGCATACATTTAACGGCAAGTGACAGAACAAAGCTTGATAGCATCACTGGTGTTGTTGGCACAATGGCATATGAAAACACATCAGTTTTGAATGGATATGCCGATTCTGTTAAATACAATTCAACGTCTCACGAAGTTGAATTCTATCACGGAACAACTGCTGGAACAATGGTTTTCTCTTTTGATGCTTCTCCATTCATAATTGATGGAATGGTTGATAATGTTGAGATAGATGATGTGACAAGCGGTTCAAGTACGGTTAAATGCCTTGTGGTGTCATTTAATACCGATGCTGGTAAGCAAGACATTAACATCCCACTTTCTGATATATTTGACCCAGACGAATATTATACAAAACAAGAGGCTGATACAGCACTCTCTGGGAAAGTTGACACCACTGAGTATTCAACATTCTCAGCAGATACAAATGATTCAATAGATGACTTAAGCGGACAATGTATGACAATTGCATATGCATTGAATGACCTTAACGAAAGAAAGTTGGATGCAAGTGCTTATACGCCAACCGATTTGTCAAACTATTATACGAAGTCAGAGACAAGTGGGGCAAGCGAAATAGAAGAAGCATTAAGCGGTAAAGTTAATTTTAGTGATGTTGTAAGCGCAATAACAGCAGAAAATTCTGGTTCAACTAACCCAGTTTCAGTTAGAGTGGTAAGTGAAAACGAATTAATCACGTCAATTGCATTGAATGATTTGGCTGAGAATAAACTTGATGTGACTGCATACACCCCAACTGATTTGTCAGACTATTATACAAAAGAAGAAATTGGAGAGTTTTTAGGCAGTGGCGTTACAACAGCAAACAATGTTACAAATATCATTGAAGAAAATGAATATGCAATTTCGACTGCTTTGAATGATTTGGCTGAGAATAAACTTGATGTGACCGCATACACTCCTACTGATTTGTCAAACTATTATACAAAAAGTGAAACAAGTGGTGCAACTGAAATTTCAACCGCATTAACTGCAAAAGCAGATGAAGATAAATTGGGCGAAACAATACATTATTTAACTAGTATGACTGGTGCCGCTGGTGATACAAACCTTTCAGCATCTTGGAGTGGAAACAGCTCAGAAATAACTGAACTATATACTGGTCTTTGTGTGCGTTTCCTTATTCCTACTGCTGGACATGCCACTGGTGTTACTCTTTCAATTAATGGAGGAGAAAAACATAAGGTGTTATATAATAGTGGAACAACATTGACAACACAGTATGGGGTGAATACCATTCTTAATTTAACCTATGATGCAAATGCCACTGGAACATATTATAGCGGTTCTTCGACAGCAGCAACTGTTCAAGGTGTGTGGCGAGCAAATGCTGAATATGATAGTAATACTAATACCATTGGTTATGAAATTGGCCACAATCAAAAAGTATATAAGACTGACGCTAGTCTATATAAGTATAAGCTTCTATTGCAAAAGGATGAAACAACATTGACACCAGTTAATACAACAAATACAAGTGCTGGTACAAAGACATTGACAACAGAGTCATTTAATCCGTTTGGCGATATTATATATTATTCATCAACATCTACAGTATCAGCTAATACCGTAATAGCAAGTGGTCTTACTTGGACACAACATTCAGTAAACTTGGCTTATTCATTTAACACAACGGACACACTTACAAGTGGGAGGTCAGTATATATGGTTGCAGTTCCTCAAAGTGATGGAAAAGCCAAGTTGCATTCATCTCCAATAACCCAGACGTTTCCAACAACTGAAGATGGATTAATATACATTTATCTTGGTCAAGCATATAGCACAACAAATATATTCTTAATGAATAATCATCCAATTTATTACTATAAAGATGGACAATTAAGACTTTATACAAACAGTGTTGTAAGCTCGCATCCATCTAGTTATGTGACATCAATGGATGGTTATTCCAAACCATCAACTACCAGTGCAATATCAACAAGTGATACGTTGAATGGTGCGATTGGAAAGTTGGAGTGCGCATTGGGAGGAATTAAATTGGTGCAAATTACACAAACGGATTATGACAATCTTGGTACAAAAGACCCTAATACATTATATATCATAACTACTTAATTATGGCTATTAATAAATTATTTTTTGGAAATATTAACATTAAGGCCGCAAAGCTTGGCAGCTCTGATGTTAAAATATATCTTGGTAATACGTTAGTGTATGAGTCGGGAACGACAACTACTACTTAGGCAAATATGGTTGGACTAAAGTTGAGCAATAATATAGTTAAAGAGCAATCAGCAATGGTTGCTTTTTTTTGTTGTTAATATAGTAGTTTATTATGAAATAATTTGAAATTATTTTATATTTATATAGAAAACAAATAATCAAATTTAATACATATTTTTAAAATGAATAAATTAATTAGATTAACTGAATCAGACCTTCACAGAATTGTGAAAGAGTCAGTAAATAGGATATTGAATGAGGTCGGCGAAACTTTAGTAGGGCAAGATTTATTGGGTGGTTTGGCAGGAAGAAAAGCGTTTAATGGTGATGCAAGTTATTTTGACATTAGTGCTTATGCTAGAGAAAAGCGTCAGGGGGATGTTGAAAAACAAGGTAGATTTGCTAAAGCTTTCCATAAAGAGAAAGATAGGCTAAAAAAAGAGAAAGAAAAGAAAGATATGTTAAAAAATGGTAATGCCTAATAGTATTCTAATTACATAAAATCATTAACGATATGAATAAAAAAGTTATAAGGTTAACTGAGTCATATTTACATAAAATTATTAACGAATCAGTCAGAAATGTGCTTATTAATGAAGGTTTTTTTGATAAATTATTTGGAAAGAAAAAAAAGCCTCAAGTGCCAGTGCAGCAAGTACGAACAAATCCAATGGCTGATAGAATAAGAATGGGTACAAAAGCAAATGGTAGGATAGCGGATGATAATGCCCCGATTGATGAAAGAATATGTGTTAATGGTACAATGGATGGACTTGGTGATAGAACGTATTTTGGTAAAAAAGGTTCATTGCCTTGGTATTATCAATCATATCCAAATGTGAATGGGAGACAAGGATTTAACCATACGATAAAGGAAAAAAACGGAGGAAGATTTTCTCAAATACAATATTTTAATCCAATGTGGAGCAGAGGCGGTGGTGTAACAATCACTTTTTGGAAAGTTCTTAGCAATCAAGAATTACAAAGAGTACAACAAATTGTGTGTAATGAAACGTTTGAGAATGGTATTATGCCATTTGTGCAAAGAATCGATTCAGTTCTTATAAAACAATAATTGAATGTTTTTGAATTATCTTAATATTTATTATAGAGATACCAATAAAAAAAACAAAATAATTATTAAAATATTTTAAAAATTATGACAAAAAATCTTTATTCATTAGGACTTTTACGTAATGGTAAAGTCTATGCAAACAAGCAGCTTGCAATTCAAGGCTTAACACAAGCAGCAACCAATGATGGTGTGGCAAAGCTTGCTCGTTATTTATCACCAATTGCTGGTGGCGACACTGTAATCCGCACTATGGTTGGCTTCTATGCAGATGCTGACGAGATGGAAGACAATGGTGGTGGTAGGTCTTATTATACCATCCTTGACATTGAGGGAAGTGCCGCTGACGTTCAAGAGATAAGGGAAGAGCTTAGTGCAATCAACGAAACCATTGGTGAAGGTATTGACGGAACTACTCTTACTGATGCCATTAACGACATCAACGACAAGATTGGTAGTGGTTTTAGTTCAGATTACACCATTGCTGATGCATTGGTTGAGCTTGATGAGGAGTTGACCGAAGCACTTACAATCAATTTGAGTGTAGCTGGAGAGCCTACAAGTGGCTATCTTAAGACTTACATTTTGTCTCAAGGTGATACTGAAATTGGACGCATTGACATTCCGAAAGACCTTGTTGTAACAAGTGGTAGTCTCGTACACGGTACTTGGTCTGGTGACACGTTTGAGGAAGACCCAGAAGGTGCTGACACTGCAATTAAGCTCGTGATTGCAAATCAAGAGGAACCAGTATACATTAACACAAAGGATTTGGTTGATTATTATACTGCTGGCGATGGTATTGACATTGACAACACTCATAATACCATTGCAATTAAGCTTGATAGAAATGGTGAACCTTTCTTAACCGTAGGTGAAGATGGTCTTAGATTGCAAGGCGTTCAAATGGCAATTGCTGATGCAATAGAGGCAGCAAAGCTTGAGGGTAGCGATGGTATATCAATTGCTTCAAATAAGGTTAAGGCTGTTGCGGCTGGTTATTCTGCTCCTGCTATTAAGAACCCTATATCAGTTGACAAGGACGGTATCAAGTTTGCATCAATGCTTGACTGTGGATATTTCGACAGTGAGACTGAGGTAGCAAGCACAGCCGAGGAAATTAATTCAATTGAGAATCCAAGTGAAACTGATGTCTTCATCGCTGGCAATGGTGCTCTTAATGCTATGACTAGCAACACCGTATTCAACAACATTGAGGTCGCAGATGTTGAGGCAAGCAAGCAAATTCAATTGCATGCAAACGAGGCAATCAGTGTTGATGGAATGGAAGTAACTGGCAACAAGGGTACTTCAAATGCATTCGTTTTACACGATGCACCAGTTGTTGAGATTACCAATGCAACAGTTGTAGATGGTTCTAAGCCATACAATGTATTTGAGGCATCAACCAAGCCAATTGAGTCATTCAATGCAACTTATGTGACTGTTGACAATCCTTCGTTGAAGCACAATGTATTCAACATTTACAAGACTGTTAATGATGCCGTTATCAATATCAGTGATTCAACCTTCAACTTAACTGTTGACAATTCAAATGTATTGAGATTGGCTAACTTATCAAATTCCACTGGTGTTACTGTGAACTTTGAGAACATTGAATGGAATTATGAGAACTCAACAGCAGCTACTGATTGGCGTTGGGCTGGTCTTATCATCTATCAGCCTTATTCAACTGACAGTGGTTTGAGTGGTGATTTGACTGCAATGAGAACTTGGAAATTCAACTTCACGAATTGTAAGTACAATGGTGTTAAGGTGACTGAAAACAACTTTGGTGAACACAACCAAGTATTCTACTTGTACAATGTTGGAAATGATGGAAGCATCAAGGATGCAGAGGCACAAGGAATGGATATGACATTTGTTTAAGTCATTGCACATTAACAATAAATGGACGAATCTAACGACTCGTCCATTTATTTTATTTTATAATGTTATTTATCTCTTCTTTTATTATTCTATTAATTTTCTTTTCTACGCTTTCCCCATACGGATACCTCATTGCATGATATTGAGCAAGTGAATTTGCTGCCTTTTCACGAGGGGCATATATTGCTTGGTCTCTAGTGTTTCTAAAATCTTTAAAGAACTCTCTTTTTTGGTCTTGATTTGCTAAGTGTGGAACAAATTGAGTTTTTCCTTGCTTTGCATATTGTATTTCTTCTTCATCGTCTTCATCGTCTTTTTCATCGGTTTCTCCGTAATTTTCACTCATATAATCAGCAACAGTACAAGCGGTCACTTCTCCATTTCCGTTTGCATAATTTTCAAATATTATTATAAAGTTTAATAATTCTTCATAAGATACGCCAATTTCTGAATCATTTAATTCAAAAAGAATTTCATTTAATGTTTCTGGGTCTGGTTGCTCGGTGTCGTAGAATGAAATAAGTTTATCGTCTGGCCATATTCTTCCTTCGTTTCTACCTTGTTCGAAAAAAGAATAGAAATCACTACCAATTTCGTTGAGTACAGCATCTAATCCTTCTTTATCTTCGAAATCATGTTTATATTCTTCTTCATAGTAATTCATTACATATTCTTCAATTTCATTCGAACCTACATATTTAAGGTTTTCGATGGCATATTCAACGCATTCTTTCACATAATCATAATTGATTATATGTAATTCATCTCTAATTTCATCAGTTTTTTCGTTAACATCAAACTCATCACTACCATCTTCAGATACATATACATCATTTTCTTCGTCATAGTGATAATTGTATGTTTCTAAATCATTAACAAAATCAGATAGAAGGGCTTCTAACGTATTTGCATCTTCTTGAGCTTCTTCCCTAATAACATCCATAAAGTATATTTTAACTGCCTTTCCGCAAGCATTTGCATGTGTTGAGTAAGCATCGCCGATGCAAAATTTTTCAGTGCCATAAAAATCGGTTGGCCAGTATCCAAATGGATAAGCGTACATATTGTTCCAACTACCTTCGTACCAAGTGTCAGTTTTTTCGTCATAGTAACGAGGTGTATCAGTTCCAGCCATATTAATTTGTTCTTCAGTTATGTGTATTTTCTTCATTTTCATTTTTAATTTGCTCAATTATTATGTGTTCTTCATCAAACGGTTCATCCAAAGATGATTCTGGGTTTTCTTCCGAATCAAATATTTCGTCATAGTTATGTCCTATTAAGACCACTTCAGAAGATGAGTGCAAGTCATCTCTACTTATTTTTACTTGTATTGTGTCACCACTTTCAAAATTGATATCATAATTAACTGACATTACTTCGTGGTTAACAATTATTTTGAAATCGTGTACATTTCTAGTTTCAACTGATTCAAGTGTCATATTTTTATCTATGATGAATCCAAGTTCAAGTGTACAATCGAAATTCATAAATATTTTTATCAATTTGTAGTAATATCTATCTTTGTCTTTCTTTGGACATAAGTTGGCATCTTCAGCTTCTTCATGTATTTCACTACCCTTTTCAGTTGGGTTTGGCAATGGAACGATGCATTCTTTTGAGTTGTTTGCAGCATCTATGCTCATCTTTTGCATTTGCTCGTTTGTGAACTCCATAAACGTCACCTTTTCATCGTCTCTCTTATTTTTACCCCTTCTAAAAGACTTTCCAACTGACTCTGAATCTTTCCAAGACAAAACTGCTATAGAAGGAATTCTTTCTACCTTGTAATCTTCTTTTCTTATTATGTAACCCCTAACCTTTATCTTGTAAGTTTGTGAGTAATATTTCCTATCGTTGATATCGTATTCGGAGTTATCTGATATATCTTCTAATGTCATTGACATTGGGTGTTCGTTTGGAGATATATAGCAATCAATTGCGCTAAACTCATAATGCATAAGCTCATTCATCTTGTTTATAATTTCAATTTTATTTGAAATTATTGAAACTGAATATAAGAAATTAACACAAAATGGTTGTTTCATTGTGTATTTGTCAAATGCCTCAGTTCCATTTTCTTGCAATACTGGAACGTAAAACATCGCAAAATCCTTATGTCCAGGAATGTTGAAATAGCTCCCTTGATTTTCTCCTTTTTGTGGGTTATTTTCTCTTGTTATTGTCTTAAAATTAATTATTGGGTTTCCAACATCATCAACCTTATCCCATTCTTGCAAATATTCACTCAGTCTTTGTGTGCTATATAACTTGTATGTTGGTAGTTTCTTACCATCATATACTATGTTTATGGTTTCATCCACCCATTTGAACATTGTTTCATCTATATCACTGTATTCAATTGGTTTTGGGAATGGTGTACCTTGTTCAAGTATTAACTTGGACATATTTCTTCGTTTTTCTCTTCCGAAGCTATGGTTTCTTAAACGTAATTTATCTAGATATGGTTTTGGCTGTATTAACATTTCCTTTTTAGTTTTTCTTTTTAAGTTCTTCAACAAGTTTATCAGCATATCCGACTGCAATATCTGCAATTTGTTTTTTGAACACGAATTGGAAAATAAACACCATAATTGAACTACTTAAAATGGCGTTCATTACATTTATTGCTGCGTCAATTCTAACTTGTTCCCAATTAATATTTTCCATTAACATTGATATTTAATATATAAATATCATTATTTATATTATAAATTAGATATAAAACAGTTTTTATTATGATTAAATTGGAGCAACTAATGGTTATTGAGAGGCTTTTGCTTGAAATTGACATAAAGTATAAGTTTATGTTAGATTTTAAGAATGCACTTAAATTGTACGAATATCTTAAGGATGTTGGAACTATTACGAATTATTCATTTTTATTACAAGATGAATTTCAAAAGAAACATAATGATATTGAAAAGTTAAAAGAATATCACAAAATGATTATGGAAAGTGATGTTGACTTTAATGCAAGCGGAATTGTGATGTTTATAGAATATGTTAGGGATAAATTTAAAGATGAAGATTTTATCACATTAGTCGAAAAAAATAAGTTTTGGTAATTTCACACTTTTCAATATTTTGTGATATTTATATATTAAAAGGTAAAGAAATAATAAATAATTAAAAAAAAATAAAAAATAAATTATTATGGCAGATAATGCAAGAGGAGTCCACGTCTCCCCTGGTATATATACTAGAGAGGTAGACGCTCAGTACGCTGTTCGCAGCCTTGGAATCACCACTCTTGGTGTCGTTGGTGAGACGTTGAAAGGTCCAGCTTTTCAACCAATCAGCATATCAAATTGGAATGAATTTAAAGAAATTTTTGGTGGAACAAGTACTGAGAAGTTTAAGGGTAGTCAATATCCAAAATACGAATTACCCTATATCGCAAAGTCATACTTGAGTGAGTCTGAACAACTTAAGGTTGTGCGCGTTCTTGGATTAAGCGGTTATGACGCTGGTCCAGCTTGGCTTGTTACAGCTTCAGATGCTAATGGAGAAAATAGTGGTGGTACAAGACAAGCAGTTGCAGTTATACGTTCAAGAGGACATTATACATATTATAATCCAATGACAGTGGCTGATTCTTGCCAGTGTGAGAATACCAAGTTTGACACCTTAACTTATGAGGTTGGTGAACAAACTGATAAAACCACTATGGTTAATGAGAATGAGTGCTTAATTAACCCATATAATATGAATGCTCTTCAGATTAGACCTTATAATCCATTTAATAGCAGCGGCAACGAATGTATTGGCTATAAGTTAGGTGGAAATGAAGGGACTTGGGGAATTTCTTCAACCAATAGAGGTAGATTCAAATTAGTTGGTGTTACTGGAAAGCATACAACACAAGAAGTTGCAACTATTATACAAAAGGCAGATAATGGAAATATTGAGGAAAGTATAGCTGACGGTTATTTCGAGTATTCTGTTTCTTTGAATCCAGCTGATAAGGATTATATCTTGAATGTACTTGGAACAAAGGCATATGATGGCGAAGCTCCAATTTATGTTGAGACTCTTTATGATGTTGCACTTGAACAAGGTATTTCAACTAGTGACCTTAATTGTATCACAAGTGGTTTGACCACATTTAATGCATATAAGACTGCTGACTATTGTCATCATACGCCAGTTGATGGAATTGTTAATAGACCTCAAAATGTTCTAACAAGGTCTTTTGTTGGTAATAGATATTTGGCTAATATTGATGCGCCTAATTATAATTGTGTGCCTTATGATTATGAAAGCAATGAGCCTCATACTATTGAGTGGGTTTATAATACTTATGGCGATGAAGCAGATGATAAAATTAAGAATGAAAAGCCTAGAGCAGATTTATTCACTTACAAGTATGTTGTCCCAAACAATAAAATGGATAGTATGCCAAAAAGTAAAGCATACAATAATGCCTATTATAATAGAGGAAGTCATACTCCAGTGTGTGAAAATGACTTAAGTGGATATAGCTATACAGTTTCATTTAAGAATCCAGATAATAATGGTAGCAACACTATTAAGATTTTATGTGATGATGACGCAGACCATCTAAAGTCTACCGATTTCCTTTATAAAGTAAACGGAGACACTGGTGCTACACTTAATATTCCAGAGGATAGGTTCTTAGCAGTACCACATCATTTATCTGGCATTACAAGCAATCCAATCACGGCATACACTTATACAATACCAAGTGCAAAAAGTAGTGTGACATCACATGATTGCGATATTAATTTAACTTCAACACTTAATATTAGTGATAGTACCGCAAAACATCATATTGACCCTGAAACTTTCACAGCAGAAGTAACAAAGTCAATGGTGTATTCTTCTGAAACATATACATATTCATCAGTGCAAAAAGAATATCCAAATGGCCAACAGTTATTTGGAGATAATACCATAAAGAAACTTAGTGGTGACACTGGCAGTGGTGAAACCCAAGAATATAAAGATTGGAAGCAAAGCCCAGCCGAGCTTGAAATGAAAGTTGGACAAATTTATACTGTTAAACAATATACCGCTCAAGATGGTAAGAGGAATTATTATTATGCATACTATGATGGCAATACTGTTAGTGCTGCAACATCTGGACGTGGTGAGTTTGATACAACTGATTTATATGGCAATTTGCTAAGTGGTGGCACAACTACTGACCCTAGAAATACTAATAGCGGTTCAACACTTGTTCTCAACAAGGCAGATGGTTTATACTACAGAATGAATGAGAATAATGATGATGTTGTTTGGGTTGAACTTGACATGAATGACTATAAGTCAGCTTATAGATATGCTTCAACGCCTTGGATTGTGTCTAACTTAAAGGGTGACTTTAATCACATTGAACTTAACAAGCTGTTCAGATTCCATACCATTTCTGATGGTGACAATGCAAACTATGAGGTTAAGGTTAGCATTGAGAACATTAAGCCAGATGATGGTGTATTTGATGTTGTTGTACGTAGAATTGATGACCTTGATGAGTCAATCATCCCACTTGAGAAGTTCGCAAGATGTTCAATGAATCCTGGAGATTCAAACTACATCGCATATAGAATTGGCTCATTTGATGGAGTATACGAGTCTAAGTCAAAGTTCATTACAGTTGAAGTGAATGATACAACGGCAGCAAGAACATCTGTTCCAGCAGGTTTCTTAGGCTATCCAGTTCCTTTGTATAAAGGCACACCAATAAGAGAAGATAATATTAATTATGAATATAATAACCAAAAAGGTGAAAACTATTCAGCCCATACTAACGTTGTATTCCCAACTTTGAAGTATAATACTTCTTATGATGTGGATATCAAGAACCGTAAGCAATACTTTGGTTTGTCTTCTTGGGTTGGTGTTGACATCGACAACTTTACTTTCAAGGGTGCTAAGACATACATCAATGACCCAAGATATTTGACTCACGGTTTCCATTTGGACAGCAGACTTGACAAGACCAATAGAAGTGGTGATGCCGATTACACCTTGACAGTTGATGGTGAGAATGGTTATGAGTTCGATTGTGTATCAACCAATGAGAGAACTATGGTACTTGATAGAGCGCCAATCATTTCAAAGGAAAGTGATATGTATGGTTCAATCTATGAATATGTTAACCTTCGCAAGTTCACAGTATTCTTCTATGGTGGTTTTGATGGTTGGGATGTTTACAGAGACCAGAGAACAAACACTGATAACTTCAAGATGACTCAATATAGAGGCTACATTAATGACCAAAGTGGTGAAGGATATTCATTCAATAAGATTAGTGACCCAAGACTTCTTGAGTTGAATCAGAATGGTATCACATCTGACTGGTATGCTTACTTAAGTGGCATTAGACAATTTGCTACTCCAGAGGCAACTGATATTAACGTATTCGCAACACCAGGTATTGACTATGTTAATCAGAAACTTCTTGTTGATGAGGCAATTGAGATGATTGAAGAAGAGAGAGCAGACAGTATATATGTGATTACAACCCCAGATAAGCCAAGTGGCGCTGGAGACTTTGTTGATGAGATGTATACACCAGAGGATGCAGTTGACAATCTTGATGATAGTGAGATTGATTCTAACTATTCTTGCACATATTATCCTTGGGTTAAGTATTTGGATACGGAGAACAACCAATACATTTACTTGCCAGCTACAAAGGACGTTGTGAGAAATTTCGCACAAACTGACAATCAAAGTTGGCCTTGGTTCGCACCAGCAGGTGTTGAACGTGGTAATGTTGATTGTGTGAGAGCACATTTCATTACAAAGTTGGCTGATGAAGATGTTCTTTATGAAGGAAGAATCAACCCAATTAAGACATTTGCTCAAGATGGGCCGAAGGTTTGGGGTCAGAAGAACTTACAAATCAATGAATCAGACTTAAATAGAATTGCAGTTCGTAGATTGTTACTTAGATTGAGAAAGCTTATTGCTGTTGCTTGCATTGGATTAATATTTGAGCCTAATGATGCAACAATCAAGCAGTCCTTCATTTCAACAGTTACTCCAATCTTGGATAGCATTAGAGGCAATAGAGGTCTTTCTGACTATAGAATTGAGGTTGATGATTCACTTGAGGCTAGAGAAAGAAGAGAACTTCCTTGTAAGATTTTCTTCAAGCCATACAAGGCATTAGAGTACATTACAATTGATTTTGTCCTCACACCAGAAGGCGTTTCATTTGATGATATTTAATTGATAAACAATTAGTTATATTAAAATTGGTGAGATTTTTCTCACCAATTTTTTGTTTTTTTTAAAAGTTATTTATATTTTTGCAATATATATGATTGTGGGTTATTCAGATATGAATGGCATAAAGATGCTCACTAAAAGTAGTAATTTCTAGTACTCATTCATACATCATAGTCACTAATGTATTTTTTTAATAGATGTCTTGAAATATTTGTTTTTAATAGATATTTATTATTAAAATAATAAATTATGAAAAAAGATTTTAAAAACGTTTTAAAAGAGTTGAAAACTTTGAAAAAACAACTCTCAGAGGATTATATATTTAACGATGGCGATGAAGGCTCAATGGATGATGGAATGGGCATTGGAGGAGAAGAAAGACCAGACCCAAGAATGGTTCAACAACGTCCACAACAGCAACAAATGATGGGTGGCTCTGAAGAAGAGGTTGCAATGCACGCTCAAGAGGTCATACAACACGAGCCAATTATAGGCAAGATTAGAGAAACCGCAATTGAGGGCTTGAAAAAATATGCAGACCATCCAACTAGTTCTTTATATGAGTTTTTCAAGAAAGTGTTCTTGGAAAGCGATAAGGTATTGACTGATACTGGAAGTAAGAAATAATTAAACAAAAAATCACATATTATGAGACAAATTATAAGATTGACTGAAAGTGACCTCCATAATATTATTAAAAATTCTGTAAATAAAATATTGAGAGAGCATGAGGGTTGGAACGAAGAAGATTGGAATCCTTGTTACCCAAAAGATGAAAAAGATGATGATGGGTATGATACAATATTTGACAAGTGGAAAAGACAAAGAGAAGACGAATGGATGCGTGGTGGCCAAGATTGATAATAATATGAGGATGGATTTAATTTTCATCCTCATATTTCCATATATATTTTAAAAGGCCACAATCCCATATTTTGTAATATCCTAGCTCATTAGCTAGTTCGCTTTCAGTTTTTTTATTATCTAAGTTGTAACGATTAACAATTAGCTTTTTTCTAAAATTGAACTTATGTATTCTTTCTGTTGGGTGTGATGCATTTACATATTTATAATCTGGTTTAAGTATTTCATCCAATTTAAATCCTAATTTAGTGTATAAATTATTGTTTTTATCTATTGTCCATCTTAAATCAGCAAATGATTTTACCATTATTGGGTTGTAATTTTTGGTAAAGAAAGAAAATAATTTCCCGCCAACTCCTTGGCATATTAAATCGTTATCAGTGGCAAATCTATTTAAAACCCATTCATTTCCATATTGTTCAAAAGTCATAACCCCAATTAAATTATTGTTATAAAAGCAACCAAATGCAAGTGTGCATCCTTTATATCCTTGTATATGGTTTTTGTTTAAAAAAGTTTTTGCAGTTTCTTTATCAATTTCTTTAGCAATGCATTTTCTAGCCATAATTTTGGTAGAATCATTATCACATTTAATTAATCTTTTAATTTTGGATAAAACTATATCTTTGTGTGTTAGATATTCATCTTCAAATATTTGTATTAGATTAATTCCATTTTTATTGGCTAATTCAGTTTTCATAAAATGGTAATTTCTATTTCTAAACTTCTCTGAATGCCATTTAAGCCCATTGTATTCAATTCCGATTTTATGTCTTGGTAGAAAAATATCAATTTCATATCCATTGAGAATGTTTCTGTTGGAACGCTCTACGTTTTCTTTTCCAACGAGTGAACAAACGTATTCATATAATTCATTTTCACCTTTAGACTCAATTAAGCCGCATTTAGGGCATCCGTGACCGTGAAGATGGTCATATGGTTTTTGATAAAATTCACCGTGTTTGGGACAAATAATTTTTACTTTATCTTCCATTTTCGTGTATTTTGTCTCATCATATATGTAGTTATTTCCATATATTGACTTACATCTTCTAATGAATTCTTCTTGACCAATGTTTTTTTCTTCAGCTCGTTTTTCTATTCCGCATTTTGGGCATCCTTGACCTAATAAATGTTTACTAGGAGTTTGCCAGAATTCACCGTGTTTGGGACAAATTATACAAACCTTTTCGTGCATTTTTGTAAATTTCACCTTTGAATAGTCATATTCATTGCCGTGTTTGTCTTTAAATGCTTCTATAATTTCATTCGTATCTAAACCCCTACCACTACATTTTGGGCAACCTTGACCTAAAAGGTGATTCGTTGGGGTCATCCAGAAAGTTCCGTGTGTTAAGCACAATATTGGAACTTTAGTCATTGCGTTTACATAAGACTCTTTATCGTAAATATATTCACCATTATGCACAATAGATGCACGTTTAATGAAAGTATCTCCATCAGACCTAAATGTGTCTCCCCTTTTTATGTTTGCACATATAGGACATCCTTGACCTCTCACGTGACCTTGAGGAGTTTGCCAGAATTCACCGTGTTCTTTACAAATAATGCATACTTTAGTTGTGCTATCAATATATTCAACTTTTGAATAATCATATTTGTTACCGTGTCTATTCTTGGCCTTTTCTATAAATTTTGCTTTTTTGTCTAACATATTATGTTTCTTTTACCATTATAAATACTTTGCAAATATATAAAAAATATGTTAAAATGTCAAATTTTTAATAAAAAAAATTAAATTTATATATTTATTATTAAAAAATAATAAGATTAATAATAATCTAGATTAAAAAGAATAAAAAATTATGAGTGATTTACTTTTGAAAATGCCGCTCAATTACGAACCGCTCAGGAAAAATAGATGGCTTTTAAGATTTCCTGCAGATTTAGGTATTCAAGAGTGGTGGTGCAAATCAGCAGCACGTCCTAAGATTACTCAAGAGGGCAAGGCAATTGAGTTCTTGAACACTGAGACTTATGTTGTTGGACGTTACAAATGGGATGAGATGCAAGTTATTTTGAGAGACCCAATTGGGCCTTCTGCTTCTCAAGCTGTTATGGAATGGGTTCGTCTTCATTCTGAGTCTGTAAGTGGTAGACAAGGATACGCGGCTGGTTACAAGCGTGATGTTGAGCTTGAAATGCTTGACCCAACTGGTGTTGTTGTTTCCAAGTGGATTTTAAAGAACACGATGTGTACAAGTGCTGATTTTGGTAATCTTGACTATGCATCTGATGACCTTTCTGAGATTACATTGGGCTTGAGATTTGACTATGCAATTTTAGCTTACTAATTTAATTCTCAAGTTGATTTTTATTGAATGTTTGTAAATAATAAAATAGGATTCTAAATAACTAGAATCCTATTTTATTATTTTTATTTTTATTGCCATTATCTTCAGTATGGTATATTTGAGCTAGAGTCATTGGTTCTGTTGCTGTTGGTATTAATTCTTTTACCTTATCTAGTGCCAATTTTTTGAACTCATAAATTAGTGAAAGTCTTCCTTCTCTCAATACAGCTTTATCAATTTTGTTTGTTGGGCAATTGAATGTGCATACAAATTTGATTGCGAAAGCTTCTCCTATAATACCATCGGTTAGATTAAGCATTGTGTTTAGATATTGGTTTCCATTATTTCTATCAGTGAACAATTTTTCGCAATCTTCTATTATGAACACATTATTTTTATGTTCGATTAGGAAATCAAGTATTTTTGCATCACTGAATGATGTGAGCATATTGAAATCGAAATAAAGGAAATCCAATTGTGGATTATCGTTTATAAGTTTTTTGATTAACGATGTTTTTCCAGTTCCAGGTTCTCCGTGCAGCAATATCAATTCTTGTTCGTCTGAATTGACTAACTCATATAGTTTATCGTATGGGACATCATCGTTGTAATTTTTTGAAATATCGCAATCGAATGGTTTTACTTCAATAGATGTTTTATTTATCCCATAGCTTCCTTGTGTACATATTGAAAGATTTTTTTGTCTTCTCAAATTTGGAATTTCGACCAATGACTCATTTATAAAATCTTCAATTTCTTGTTTTTGTTGTTCATTATCAGTGTACACTTTTATTGTCGTGATTTTTCTTACTGCTGAACTTCTTGTGCTGTCATATGCGGAAGAAATGCTAATTAGTCCATAATCAGTGAACAAATATGCGTTCATATTAAAAAAAACACATAGGCGCATTTTATTGCACGTATCTCTAAATGAGAATTCTATTTTTGTACAGTCTGAAAGAGATTTAAGTTTAAGGTCTTTTAGTCTTTTTTGTTCTTCAACTGAGAAATCACAAAGTAGCATTTTGTTATTAGTCAGAGAGTACCTAGCAAAATATTTTTGTTTAAATTGCTTGTCGTATATATTTGCAATCAGTGTTTCAAGTGATGCAAATCCATCATCAACTTCTGAAGTGTTAATTTGCGCCTTTTCAGTTTTTAAATATTCGCAATACCTTTTATAAAACGTGTCGTAATTTTTAAACATAAT
>Ga0247611_10001828_pt1 | contig 36780 bp, 32 predicted proteins | sample 177DNAGHGhighgp2_FD_192422 | JGI IMG/M metagenome (GOLD analysis project Ga0247611, IMG submission 192422) | Sheep rumen microbial communities from Palmerston North, Manawatu-Wanganui, New Zealand - 1770 DNA GHGhigh gp2 | ecosystem: Host-associated > Mammals > Digestive system > Stomach > Rumen... | reverse complement strand
CATACAAACATATTTTAACAAGTGTATTTTAAACGACACTTGTCTATTTTTGTTTATTTGCTTCTTATATTATCTATGATAATATAGAGATGTAGGAGGTTTAAAATATGAATAAATTTGAAATTTTTGTTGATTCAACAGCTGATATGTTTACTGAACTCAGAAAGCGATATGATGTTGATTATGTAAGCATGAACATTGTTGTAAAAGGAGAAGAAAAGAAAGCAAGTCTAGATTGGGACTTATACAGTCCAAAAGAATTCTATGACTGGATGCGTGATGGTATTAAAATTACTACTACATTAGTACCACTTGAAGTTTTTCTAGATAAATGGACTAAAGTATTAGAAGAAGGGAAAGACGTATTATACATTTCATGTTCATCTGCTTTATCTGGTTCAGTTAACGTAGGTAGAAATGCTCGTGATATGTTACTTGAAAAATATCCTGATAGAAAAATAGAAATAATTGATCCACTTAATTCATGTAAAGGTCAAGCTTTAATGGCTATGAAAGCAAGTGACTTAAGAAAAGAAGGAAAAGAATTAAGCGAAATAGTTGAAATAATTGAAAAAGAAAAATTATGTTATAACCAATTCTGTACAGTAGCTACTTTAGATTATTTAAAGAGAGCAGGAAGAATTAAAGCTGGTAAAGCATTCTTTGGTAATATTTTTGGTGTAAAGCCTATTATTATAAGTGATGCAAGAGGCAATAACTATGCTTGGAAGAAAGCTAAAGGTAGAAGACAATCTTTACTTGATTTAGTTCAATATACTAAAGACAACATCGTAGATCCTGAAAATAATATTGTATTTGTTGTTCATGCTGATTGTATAGAAGATGCTGAATTCCTAAAAGAACATATCATTAACGAAATTCATCCAAAAGATGTTATTATAGATTATCTAGGACCTATCATTGGTTCAACTACTGGTCCTGGTACTGTAGCAACATTCTTCTATGGAAAAGAAGTAACAATAGTTGGTGAAGAATAATGGAAGATGTATTTAATTTAGATGGTAGTTTATTTAAAAAATTATTAATCAGTGGCGCAGATAATCTAAATAGGCATAGAATAGTAGTTAACAATTTGAACGTGTTTCCTATTCCTGATGGTGATACAGGAGATAATATGACTATGACTATTAGTCATGGTGTTAGCGAGATAAAAGATTATGAAGAAAATAACATTGGCTTAATGAGCAAAAAAATAGCTCGTGGTATGCTTTTTGGAGCACGTGGTAATTCAGGAGTTATTCTATCTCAAATATTTAGAGGAATTGCTGATGGATTAAAAGATATAGAAAAAGCTAATTCCGTTGAATTAGCAAATGCCTTTATTTCAGGCTATGAAAGAGCATATAAAATGGTTGTTAATCCTGTTGAAGGAACAATACTTACAGTTGCTAAAAATGCCTCAAATAAGACAAAATCAGCAGTTTCAGAAAAGACTAGTATCAATGAATTCTTTAAATTATATTTAGATTTTGCTAATGAAGCTCTAAAAGAAACTATTAATCAATTAGATTGTCTAAAAAAAGCAAATGTAATTGATAGTGGTGGAGCAGGTTATGTATATATAATTGAAGGAATGCTTAGATACTTTAATAGCGATGCTAATTATGCAAATTATATTTTAAATTATAAATTTGAAAGAGAGCATTATGTTTCGAATATAGGTGACAATTTAAAAGAATATGCCATAATAAGTGTTTGTAATGGTGATGGTCTTAGAGAACTATTTGTTAATTTGGGTTGTGATTATATTATTAATGGTGGTCAAACAATGAATCCTTCAACAGAAGATTTCATTAAAGCATTTGACTTAGTAAATGCTAAAAACATTGTAGTACTACCTAATAACTCAAATATAATTCTTGCTGCAAGACAAGCAAAAGAATTATATGAGAATGCTAATATTATAATTATTAATAGTAAGACTATTGCTGAAGGCTTAAGTGCTATGTCACTTGTTAATTATGATGATCCATCCTTTGTTGATGAAATGGAAGAAGCAATTAAAAATGTTACTACAGGTGAAGTAACTTATGCTGTAAGAGATGCTATCATTGATGGTGTTGAAATAAAAAAGAATGAATTTATGGCAATAGAAGGAAAACATTTAATCTATAAAGCAAATGATAAATATGATTGCTTAAAAGGATTAATTGATTTTGAAGTAAAAAATAATAACAAAGAAATTATAAATGTTATATTTGGTAAAGATATAGTAGAAGATGAAATAAATGAATTCTGTGAGAATTTAATGAATGAAATAAAAAATATAGAAATTAATACTGTATCAGGTATGCAAGATATATATAGCTTTATAGTTGCATTTGAATAAAAATAAGAGTAGAGTAAAACCTACTCTTTTATTTTTAAACAAGATGTATAAATTGTTGACAATTTTATGCGGCGAGGGTAGAATTAAGGTAAGAAAAATACAATCATATGGGAAGAGGTGATTATATGAAAAAAGTATTATCATTGTGCCTTGGACTAGTTTCGTTATTATTTATAACAGGCTGTAATAAAAGCATAAAATATGATTATGATGGGAAAGGCGTTCTTGTATCAGTCTATGACGATTCTTTAGGGTTAAGAATAGATACAATTTATGATGAGAACGGGAAGGAATTATTCTCGTATAGATATTTAAGGGGGAAAATTTCAGTTAGAATTGAGAATAAATATGATGAATCAGGTAATATAATAGAAAAAAACTTTTTTAATGGGAAAGATGTACTTTTAGAAGCAACAAAATATGAGTATAAGGATGGCCTAATATTTAAAGAAGAATATGAGAGAGAAGGATTTTCTAGAATAACAAGTTATGAATATGATGTAAATAATAATTTAATCTTAAAAAATGCTGATGTTACTTATTATCATTCGCCAGATGATAAGATTAAGTATGAATCAGAAAAAGATTCAAAAACAGAATATGAGTATGATGCAAATAATTATAGGATAACTGAAACATATTCTATGCTTAGTGATGATGGAATATGGTTAGGTATGGAAAAATATGATTATACATATGATGAGCAGGGCAGAAGTGTAGATACTATTTCATATAGACCAAGTGAAAAATATGATAGTTTTAGTTTAAGCAACAAGATTACAGTGGAATATGATTCCTATGGAAAAGTAATTAGAAGATATAGCTATGGTCGAGCTAATGATACTTGGAATATTTCTACTAGAAGCGAATATGAATATGATGAAAACAGCAATAATATAGAGATTATAAATTATATGGCTGATATTTTCAAAGAACATGATGAACCATTTTACGTTGGCTCTAAGGTTGTTTTTGTATATGATAAAAATAATAATGTTATTAAAAGAATAAATTATAGTTTAAACAGAAAAGAAGGCACATTAAAGATAGATAGCATAATCACAACAGAATATAAATATTATGAATAAAAAAGGCTTTTGATAAGCCTTTTTTTAATTCTTTAAACTTTGAATTGGTGCTGGTATTTGTCCACCACGATTAATGAATTTAGATGGTGATTTAGTATTAACTTTCATAATTGGACCTTCTCCAAATAAACCACCAAATACTAATTCTTCGCCTTCCTTTAATCCTATTGCTGGGATTAATCTACAAGCAGTAGTTTTAAAGTTTACCATACCTATTGCTGCTTCATCAGCTATAATACCTGATATTACATCTTCAGTTGTATCACCAGGAATAACTATCATATCTAGGCCTACTGAACATACAGCAGTCATTGCTTCTAATTTTTCAATTGATAGAGCTTTGGATCTTGCTGCATCAATCATACCAGCATCTTCAGTTACTGGTATAAATGCACCAGAAAGTCCACCTACTCTACTTGAAGCCATAACTCCACCTTTTTTTACAGCATCATTTAACATAGCAAGACAAGCAGTAGTACCACAAGCACCACATTGCTCTAATCCTATTTCTTCTAAGATATGAGCAACTGAATCACCTACTGCAGGAGTAGGAGCAAGTGATAAGTCAACAATACCAAATGGAACATTTAACATTTGACTAGCTTCATGTCCAACTAATTGACCCATTCTTGTGATTTTGAATGCTGTTTTCTTAATTATTTCAGCAATCTCAGTTAAATCTGCGGTATCTGGTGCATTCTTTATAGCACTTCTAACAACACCAGGACCAGATACACCAACATTTATAACACAATCAGCTTCTCCAACACCATGAAAGGCACCAGCCATAAATGGATTATCTTCTACAGCATTACAGAATACAACTAATTTAGAAGCTGCAACACACATTTCATCTTTAGTATTAATAGCACATTGTTTAACTATTTTACCCATCATTCTAACAGCATCCATATTGATACCTGCTTTAGTAGAACCTACATTAACACTTGAACATACTCTTTTTGTTACTGTTAAAGCTTCAGGAATAGATTCAATAAGTTCCAAATCTCCCTTAGCAAAGCCCTTTTGCACTAATGCAGAATATCCTCCAATAAAGTTTACTCCAATATCTTCAGCTACCTTATCTAATGTTTTTGCATATTTTACTGGATCTCCTCCACTAACAGCAACTAACATTGAAATAGGAGTAACTGAAATTCTTTTATTGATAATTGGAATACCATATTTTTTTGATATTTCTTCACCAACACTAACTAAGTTTTTAGCTAATCTATAAATTTTATTATAAATTTTTTTACATGATTCATCGATATTACTATCAGCACAATCAAGTAATGATATACCCATTGTGATTGTTCTAATATCAAGGTTCTCATCTTGAATCATTTTTATTGTTTCAAATATTTCCTTATTATTAATCATTTTAACACCTAAATTCTATGCATTGAATTAAAGATATCTTCATGCATTACATGTATTTGAAGATTTCTCTTTTCTCCACATTTTTGCATGATATCTTGAAATTCATCAAGCTTAATAGTCATTTTGTCTAATTCAACCATCATAATCATGGCAAAAGTATCTTGCATAACTGTTTGGCTAACATCAATGATATTTACATCATATTTAGCACATTCATTTGATACTAATGCAAGGATACCAACTTGGTCTTTTCCAATTACTGATAATACTGCTTTCATCATAAAAACCCCTTTCAATACAAATCAATTATAATAAAAAATGCCTATTTTCGCAATATGAAAAGAAATTAAATATTATTTAATTTATTGTAAATCTTTGTAATTGTTGGTATAATCAATATGATGAGGATGTGATTTTTGTGAAAAAAATACTATTAATGTTCATTATTGCTGTAGGATTAGTCCTAATGTTTGTTTTATATCCATTAGACTGGTCTAATTTTGATAACAAAAAATTAGTGCAAACTATTGTTTATCTTGCTGTTGTTGCAGCATGCTTTGTTATCGTAACTGCGCTTATTTATTCTTATTTTAGTAGTGCACAAAGAAAAAAGATTAAATGGCTTGAAACAAAACTAGAAGTTTGGAATAATACTTCTTACCATGTTAAAAAAGCCGGAGATGTTGCGTTTAACGAATTACCAGTTGGTATTATTCTTTGTGATGATCAATTAGAAATTAAATGGGCAAATCAATATGCTAAACAAATTTTCCAAAGCAAACTAATGGAACGTCCTCTTCAAAGCATTCACACAGAATTATTCAATCAAGTACAAGAAAATAAAGAAAACATAATGGTTTCAATTTATGATAAGACTTATGACGTAATGTTTAGAAAAGATGATTTACTATTATATTTCTTTGATGTTACAGAACGTGAAAAGATTAAAGCTAAATATAAAGAAAGAACAACAGCTCTTGGTATTATTTATCTAGATAATATGGAACAATCTTTAGCTGAACTAGACGTACAACAAAGATCAGAACTTAGAGGTAAGTATTTAGGTGAAATTTCAGACTGGATTACAAATGCTGGTGGTTTCTTAAAGTCATATAGTGATGATAGATCAATAATTGTATTAGACTATGGTCAATTACAAACAATGATTAAATCAAGATTTGATATTTTAAATAGAATTAGAGAAATATCAGAAGAAAATGAACTTAGAGTTACTGCGTCAATGGGTATTGCCTGTTGGGATGTTAAATATGAAGAATTAGGTACATACGCACAAAACGCAATTGAACTTGCGGAAAAGCGTGGTGGTGACCAAGTTGTTGTAAACATACAAGATGAAAAGATTCAATACTTTGGTGCTAAGACAAACGCTCAAGAAAAGAGTAGTAAGGTATTAGTTAGAGTTATGGCTCAAACATTAATTGAGCACATTCAAAAAGCCGGTAATGTATTAATTATGGGTCATACTAACACAGATACAGACTCATATGGTGGAACACTTGCCTTACTAAAGATTTGTTTATCTTTAAGAAATGATGTTAGAGTAGTCATTGATAGACCTAAATGTGATAAAACAGTTCAAAAGCTTTTAGATTTAACAGCTAAAGAACATGTTGGTATTACTAAATATTTCGTAACTCCAAAAGAAGCATTAGATTTAATGGATGATGATACATTATTAGTTGTTGTAGATACACAATCTCCAAAGATTGTTATGAATGCTGATGTTTTAGCAAAAGCAAAGAAACTTGCTGTAATTGATCACCATAGACGTGGTGAAGTAACATATGAAAATCCAATATTTAACTATGTTGAACCATATGCATCAAGTTCAACTGAGTTAATTGTTGAAATGATTCCATTCGTTAATAAGAAAGTTGAAATTAGTGCACTTGAAGCAACTTTAATGCTTGCAGGTATTATAGTTGATACTAATAACTTCACATTTAGAACAGGTTCTAGAACATTTGACGTTGCATCACAACTTAAAGAATATGGTGCTGATATGATTAAAGCTAGAACATTCTTAAGAGAAGATATTGAAAGAAGAAAAGAAATAGCTGAAATAGAAACAAAGGCTGAAATCTTATTTGACAAATATGCTATTGTTAAGATTACTGAAGCTCTAACTATGGATAGAGTTTTATTAGCCCAAGTAGCTGATAGATTACTTGAAATTGATGGCGTATCAGCAAGTTTTGCTATAGGACAACTTGAAGAAAACTTAATAGGTATTTCTGCAAGAAGTTATGAAGGTGTTAACGTACAAATCATCATGGAAGAGATGGGTGGAGGCGGACACTTAAATGGTGCTGCTGCACAATTATCAAATATGAGTATTGAAGATGCATATAAAATGCTTTATGATATACTAGAAAAGGAAGAATTGCAAGAAGGTGAAGAAAAAATGAAGATTATTCTAAAAGAAGAAGTTAAAGGTAAAGGTAAAAAGGACGATGTTGTTGAAGTTGCTGATGGTTATGCAAACTTCTTAATCGGACAAGGAAAAGCAATTGCTGCAACTGCTGATAACTTAAAGAAACTAAAGGAAGATAAGGAAAAAGAAGCTGCAGAAGCTGAACATCAATTACAAGTTTTAAATAAATTAAAAGATGAAATTAACAATAAACCTATCAACGTATTTATTAAGATGGGTGATGATGGTAAATTATTTGGTAGTGTTACTACTAAACAAATTGCTGAAGAATTTGAAAAAGCTTACGGTATTCATATTGATAAGAGAAAAATTGATATTCAAACAGAAATCAACTCACTTGGTATTTATGAAGCTGAAGTTAAATTACATAAGGATATTGAAGCAAAAATTGAAGTACACGTACTAGAGAAAAAAGATTAGATAAAAAAGTAGGGATAATATGGCTAAAATTAGCGAAGAAAACAAAAAAGATCCATATAGTCTTGAAGCAGAACAAGCTGTATTAGGTGGTATATTCATTGACAATGAATCATTAACTAATATAGTTAAGGATATTTTGATTGCAGGACATGAGGAATTCTTAGACAATAAAAATAGAATAATATATTCTGCAATGTTACAACTTGAAAAGCAACATATGCGCTATGACTATGCTACTGTATGCAGCTATTTAGAGTCTAGCACTATCCCTCAAGCTAACTGGGGTGGAAGAGAATATTTAATGCAATTAGTAGATGCTTATCCATCAAGTGCTAATATTGAAGACTATTCAGAAATTGTTCATGGCAATTATTTAAAAAGAAAACTTTTAATTGCTTGTGCAAATGTAATAGATAAAACGAAAAATGGTAGCGATGTTGCTCCTTTTTCAGAATGCATTGATTATGCAGAAGAACAAATATCTGATTTAGTTAAAAATAGAAGAACTTCATCATTCTCTACTTTAGAAGATATGTCTAATGCTGTATTAAATAAAGTAAAAGAGAAAATAACAAAAATGGAAGGTAATGACGTTGTCGGTTTAAAAACAGGATTTACCTTATTAGATAAGTATACACAAGGTTTTCAACCTGAACAATTAATTATTCTTGCTGCACGTCCAGGTGGAGGTAAATCTGCATTTGCTCTTAATGTCGCAAAAAATATAGCAGATAGAAATCCACAATCGCATATTGCAATATTCAGTTTGGAAATGTCAGTAGAAATGGTAACAACAAGAATTTTAGCAAATGCTGCTACTATTAATAGTAGAGATATAAAAAGCGGTAATATGACTAAACAAGAATTAGCAAAGCTTGAAAGTCAAATTCAATCAACTAAAAATCTAAACATTCATTTTTCTGATGAATCATTAGTTAATATTTCTGATATAAGAAGTATGTGTAGAAAATTATATCAAAGACATGGATTAAGTTTAATTGTAGTTGACTACTTACAATTAATAGATACACCTCATGATAGAGGCAAACAACAAAGAAGTAGACAAGAAGAAGTTGCAAACATTTCAAGAGGTTTAAAACTTCTTGCACGTGAATTAAAATGCCCTGTTTTAGCGCTTTCTCAATTATCACGTAATGCGGAAAGAAAAGAAGGCAAAAGTGCTAAAATTACTATGGCAGACTTAAGAGAATCAGGTGCAATCGAGCAAGATGCAGATATTATTTTAATATTAAATAAACAAGATGATGGTAGCGATGTAGTAACACTTAATATTGCTAAAAACCGTGAAGGTGAAAGTGACGTTGACGTTCAATTGTTATTCGAAAAGCAATATAGTAAGTTCTCTAATATTGCTAATAATGAGCAGAATAACGATTAATATAAAGGAGTAATTATTATGATAACAGATAGATTAGAAATGATGGAGAAAAGATATGAAGAAATTAATGAACTATTAATGGATCCATCTGTTGTATGTGATATCAAAAAATTAACAGATTTAAGTAAGCAACAAAAACAAATAGAAAAGCCAGTAATGATGTTTAGAGAATATAAAAAATGTTTAGACTCTCTAGATGATTTAAAGGAAATGTCTAAAGACAGTGACCCAGAAATAAAAGAAATGGCTGAAATGGAATTAGAAGAAACAAAAGCAAAAATAGCTAAGATGGAAGAAGAATTAACTATTATGCTACTTCCTAAAGATCCTAATGATGAAAAGAACGTTATTATGGAAATTAGAGGTGCCGCAGGTGGAGATGAAGCTAACATCTTTGCTGGAGATTTATTTAGAATGTATTCTAAATATGTTGAATCAAAAGGTTGGAAGTTAGAAGTAATAAACGCTGAAGAATGTGCCGCAGGTGGTTATTCACAAATAGAATTTACTGTATCTGGTGATTCTGTATATTCATTCTTAAAATTTGAATCAGGTGCACATAGAGTACAAAGAGTTCCTGTAACTGAATCTGCAGGTAGAATTCAAACATCTACAGCTACAGTTTTAGTAATGCCTGAAACTGAAGACATTGATTTTAAAATTGATGAAAAAGATTTAAGAGTAGATACATTCTGTGCATCAGGTCCAGGTGGACAAGGTGTAAATACTACTTATTCAGCAGTAAGACTTACTTATATCCCTACAGGTGATTATGTAGCTTGTCAAATTCATAGATCGCAACATGAAAATAAAGCAACTGCTTTAAAATTATTAACTGCTAAAATCTATGATAGAATGTGCCAAGAAAAAGCTGAAAAAGAAGGAACTATTAGACAATCTTTAATTGGTAGAGGAGACAGATCTGAAAAGATTAGAACATACAATTATCCTCAAAACAGAGTAACTGATCATAGAATTAATTTCACTATTCAAAGATTAGATGCTATTATTGAAGGTAAATTAGATTTAGTAATAGATAATTTAATTTCAGCAGAACAACAAAAGAAATTAAGTGGAGAAGAAGAGGAATAATATTTCCTCTTATTTTAATAAAGGAGAATAGTTATGACATATAAAGAATTATATGATAAGACTAAAGAGAAAGCTCTAGAACTAAATAAAGAAGAATCAGCAGTTTATATTTTACTTTTATATTCTAGTAAAAAGGATGGCGCACAGTTCTATTCTTCAATGAATGAAGAGGTAAGTGAAGATGTTATTAAATCCTTTAATGAAGCCATAAATAAGTATTTATACGAAAACATTCCAGTTCAACATATTACAGGTATTCAAGAATTCTTCGGATATGATTTTAATGTAGATAATACAGTGTTAATTCCACGCCCAGAAACAGAAGAATTAGTTGAAAATATCTTACTAACATATGATGAATTTATGGATCATGATGTTGATGTAGTAGATATTGGGTGTGGTTCAGGATGTATAGGTATTACTTTAAAGTTGGAAGAACCTAGAATGAATGTAACATTAACTGATATATCATTTGAAGCACTTGAAAAAGCAAAGGAAAATGCAAAAAAACTAGGTGCTGATGTTAAATTCTTACAAGGTGATATGTTAAAACCATTGGAAGGAATGAAGTTTGATATCTTAGTATCAAACCCACCATATATTCCAACAAATGAAGAAATACAATCTTTAGTAAAGGATAATGAACCATGGGTTGCCTTGTTTGGAGGAGAAGATGGACTTAAGTTTTATAGAATTATCTTAAGTGAAGCTAAAAAATATTTAAAAGGAAGAAATATAATAGCTTTTGAACATGGCTTTGATAAAAATAAAGAAATAAAAGAACTAGCTTTAAAATATTTTCCTAATGCAGAAGTTAGACAAATCAAAGATATTTTTAATAAAGATAGAATGACTATCATTATAAACAAAACTATGGATGATGGTGAATTAATAGCTTTCCCTACAGATACAGTTTATGGCTTAGGCGCGAAGGTTTTTGATAGCGTAGCTCAAGAAAGAATAATGGGATTAAAGAATAGAGACTGTTCAAAAAGATTTGCTGTATTATGTGCAAATTTAGAACAAATAGAAGAACTAGCTTATATAGATGATAAAGCTAAAAAGATAATTAACAAATTCTTACCAGGTGGGTTAACACTTATTTTAAAAGCAAAGAACAAGGATATACATAATTATGCAATAGATGATACTGTTGCAGTTAGAATTCCAAAGCATCCTATTGCTTTAAAATTATTACTTGAAAATGGACCTCTTGCTACAACAAGTGTTAACCTAAGTGGGCAAAAGCCTTTAAATGATTATGACATTATAAAAGAGACATTCAAGAATAAAATTGACTACATTTATAATGACCCTACTAATATAGAATATTCTAATGTTCCATCAACTATTATTGATATGACTAGCGATTTAAAAGTCATTAGAGAAGGAGACATTAAATTGGAAGAAATTTTAAAGATTATTTAATAGTTTTTAAAAGGAAAATTGCGCAATAATGAGGTTTTATACTATTATTGTGCTCTTTTTATTATTATTGACTTTTACTTATAAAATAAGTATAATATTTATTAAAAGAAATGGTGCTATATCGAAGGAGGAATAATATGAGCAGACTTAATAAGAACGATTACCCAAAAGAAGAAAGAAAGGCAAAGGTCTTACAGTTTGGTTTAAATAGATATGTTAAAGGTACAACATTAACAGCTGTTAACTCAATGAATGGTGATGGTGTATTTGATTCAGGCGTTATTTGTGTTTTATCAAACCCAAGTGAAGCAGAACAAGCTTTAAAACTAAAAGAACAAGATTATATGTATACAATTTTACGTCAAGGCTTACTTGATGGAGAATCTTTTGAAGACAATAGTGTAATTGAATCATTAATTAACATTATAAATCCATATGAAGATTTCCAAGCATTTATGGATTTAGCTAAGCTTGACACTATTGAATTTGTTTTCTTAAATACACATGATGAAGAAACTATTTTTGATGAAACTGATACAAACTTAAAAGCTCCAAAAACATTTATTGGAAAATTACTTTCATTCTTAAAACAAAGATATGATGTTTTTGGTGGAGATATTACAAAAGGATTCCACTTCATTCCAAATGATAAAGGATTTACTGATGCTAACGAATTTAAAGATATGCTAGTAAAACTTGCTAAGGCATGTAGACTTCCTAGCGATTACATCAACTGGATTATTTATTCAAACACTTATGCTAAATGTTTAATTGATAGAATTATTGAAGAAGCAAGTGAAGAAGATGTTGCTAATGCTGATTTAGTAGACTATACAGATTTAGCTGCCATTAGAACAGAACATTTCTATACATGGATTATTGAAGGATCACTTGGTCTAGATAAGGTATTCCCTGCTGAAGCAGCAACTGATATTGAATTTACAGATGATATCACTCCATATATCGAAAGATCTGATAGACTTAGAGGTGGAGCACGTCTTGCTTTAATCGCAACAAAAGAACCTACAGTTAGTGAAGCATTTAAAGATGTTGAACAATTTGTTAAAGATTATATTGTATATGAAGCTGGCCCAACAGTTGATTTAGTTGATGTTGAATTAGAGTTCTATGCAGATAGTTTATATGAAAGATATGAAAACCCATATTTTGTAATTGATAATGGTCCAAGATATAAGAAGTATCTAAAACAAGCATTACTTCCTGTAATTTTTGAAAACAAGGAACTTGCTAAGCGTACATTATTAATTCTTGCTTACTTCGTTATTGATGATAACATTGATCTTGGTGCTGATCCTGACTTTGTAAAAATTGATACAGTTAATGGAGCAACTCAATTCCTAAATCAAGCAATTGAAGATGTTAAGACTTTAGGATTTGTAGGCGCAGTAAAAAAGAATTTTTAAAAAATAATGAGCTAGATTAATTTCTAGCTCTTTTTTATGGTATAATTTATTTGGTGATATTATGGATAAGGATATAAAAACATCCCTTATTATGGAGGGAGGGGCTCTAAGAGGAATATTTACTTGTGGTGTAATTGATGTATTAATGGAAAATAATATAGAATTTGATGCTGCTGTTGGTATTTCTGCTGGTGCAGTACTTGGATGCAACTATAAATCAAAACAAATAGGTAGACCACTTAGATATAATTTGAATTATTGCAAGGATAAAAGATATCATTCATTATGGTCATTAAGAAAAACAGGAGATTTATTTGGAGTAGATTTTTGCTATAATGAATTACCTAATAAATTAGATATTTTTGATACTAACACATTTACAAATAACCCAATGAAATTCTATGCTGGAGCAACTAAAGTATCCACTGGTGAAGCCGTTTTTCATGAATGCACAACAGGAGATGAAATAGATTTATTATGGCTTAGAGCAAGTGCATCTATGCCAATAGTTTCACGAGTAGTTGAAATAGATAATGAAGGTTATTTAGATGGAGGAATATCTGTTTCAGTTCCATATGAATTTATGGAAAACTTAGGTTATAACAAAAACATAATCATATTAACAAGGCCAAAAGGATATAGAAAGAAAAAAACTAAACATAAATGGTTGCTTAAACATTTTTTAAAGAAAATGCCAAAAATAAAAGAATTAGTTTTAAATAGGTATATTAAATACAACAAGGAAATGGATGATATTGATGAAAGAGAAAAAGAAGGTATCTCTTTAGTTATTAGACCACCTAAAAAATTAGATATAAGTAAGACAGAAAAGAATCCTAAAAAGATTCAAAAAGCATATGATTTAGGAAGAAATGAAGCTTTAAAGAGGCTAGATGAAATAAAAAAGTTCCTAAATATTAGTAAATAAGAGCCTTTTATTATTCTTTTTGTTTAAAAAAGTATTGTAAATGTTTTCAAAAGATTATTCTTTATTTAAAGAATAGTCTTTTTTTGTTATAATAAAATAGAGGTGTTGTTTATGAAAATATCAATCGCATGTGATCATGGCGGCTATAATTTAAAGGAAACTTTAAAAAAATGGCTTATTGACAATAATTATGAGGTTATCGATTATGGAACTAATAGTTTAGATTCTTGCGATTATCCTGATTTTGGTCGTAAAGCAGCTGAAGCTGTTAGAGACAAAATCGTTGATAAGGGAATTGTAATTTGCACAACAGGTATAGGTATGAGCATTGTTGCTAATAAAGTTAAAACAATTAGATGTGCTTTAGTATCAAATGTTGAAGGTGCAAGTCTAACTAGAAGACATAATGATTCAAATGTATTAGCTCTAGGTGCTAAATTCACTGAACCTAGCTTAGCAATAGAAATCACAAAAACATGGCTTACTACTGAATTTGAAGGCGGACGTCATCAAAGAAGAGTAGATAAGATGATGGATATAGAAAAATAATGAAGAAATTAAAAATATATGCTCTTATAACACAGTTCATATTTCAATTATTAATACTTGGAGTCTTAGGATGGTTTATTGGTTATAAAATTGATCCTGAAGGAGTCTTAAAAGGTATACTAGCAGTAATTGGTGCAGTAATTGGTGTTATAGCATTTATTATAGAGTTAATAATTTTAGTAGGAGAAAGCAATGGAGAATAATTCATTTGAAAGAGAAGTTCAAAGAGAAAAAATTCATATTCATTCAATGCCCTTTATATGGTTGTTCTCACTAATTGGAGCTATTGTTCTATTTATACTTAATAGAAAGTGGTGCTTTGATTATGTTTTAGGTGTTTTAGCTGGATTATTTGGTTTAACTATGATGTTATATACTGTTAATACAACTAAAATAGAACATCTAAAATCAAGAATGACAATCAATTATTTTATACGTTATATAATGTATGCTATAATATTTGCTTTTGTGTTCTTCACAGATGGTGCAAATTATTTATGGACTACATTAGTAGGTATAATGGTTGTGAAGGGTGTTTTAGTATGTTATGCTTTAATCCACAAAGGAAAGAAGGTGTGATAATTGCTCTGGTTTAACTTTGATGTATTTTTCAAATACGCATGGAGTCCACAAATCAGAAATTCACTTATTATCATTGGAATATTAATTATTTTGACTATAATTATTGGACATTTCTTGAAGAAAAAAGATCCTAATAAAAAGCCAAGTAAGATACAATTAATATTCGAAGAATTGGTAAAATTAATTAATACATTATGCAAATTGACTATAGGTAAAAGATGGAAAGGATATGCACCATATTTCTTAACAGTAGTAATTTATTTACTGGTCGCTAATACCGCGGGTATTTGGGCAATAGATGCTCCAACATCTAGTTGGAATGTCACCTTAGGTTTAGGTATCATAACATTCTTTATGGTACATTATACAGGATTACGAAGTTTAGGAATTGGTAAATATTTAAAGAGTTATACTGACCCTTTACCACCATATATTCCATTCTTAGCACCTGAAAATGTTCTAACAGCATTTATGATGCCATTCTCTATATCGCTAAGATTGTTTGGCAATATAATGAGTGGTGCAGTTATGTCAATTCTGATTTATGGAATGATTTCACAACAACCGTGGGGTTGGGCAGCATTGATCATTATGCCTTTCTTCCACATGATATTTGACATATTCTTTGGAGCAATCCAAGCAGTCGTATTTACTTTATTATCTTGTGTCTTCATAGGACAGAAGGTAGACGAAGAAGAATTAATTATAGAATAAAATAGGAGGATAATTTTATGGATATTATTACAATGTTAACAGCTTTAATTTATGATTACAATAACTTTTTCCAAGGAGGTCTAGCTTGCCTAGGTGCTGGTATCGCAGTAATTGGAGGTTTTGGACAAGGTGTTGGACAAGGTTTAGCAGCAGGTTATGCTACTCAAGCAGTAGGTAGACAACCAGAAGCATTCGGAAAAATCTTAGTAACAATGATTGTTGGTCAAGCAGTTGCTGAAACAACTGGTATTTATGCCTTAATCATTGCCTTCATGTTATTATCTAAAGCAGCATAGGAGTGATTATTAATGGAAGCAGTCTTACAAAAAATTTCATCATTTATAACTAGTGGACTTAGCTTCTTAGGTATTTTCGGAACTGATGAGTTTACTCTTGAGGCAGTCCTTGGAGAAGCAACTCAAGTAGTTATGCAAATTATTGCAACAATTCTTTTGTTTATATTCGTTCGTATTTTCATTTGGAAAAGAATTATGAATATTCTTAACGCAAGACAAGAAAACATCGAAAAGAATATTAAGGATGCTGAAACATTAAAGGCTTTAGCCGAAGAAAAAGAATCTTTAGTAGCTGCTGAATATGCAAAAGCTAAAGAAATGGCTAGAGAAATTATTGATAAAGCAGAATTAGAAGGAAAAGAAGAAAAAGATAAAATCATTCTTTCTGCAAAAGAAGAAGCCAAAAGAAGAATGGGCTTATTGGAAGAAGAATTAAAAAGAGAAGAAGAAAAAGAAAAAGAAAATATCAAGAATGCAATTACTGATATCGCCTTTTTAGTTGCTGAAAAGATTGTTAAGCATGAAATAGATAAAAAGGAATATCAAACAATTGTTACTGATTTCATTGAGGAAGTTGGCAAATGATAGGAAAAGAATATGCAAAATCTTTAATAGAAACTCATTCTAATTTAGATACTTGCAGTGAAGAATTCAAAGTATTTATTTCTTTTTATGATACTCTTAGTCCAATAATGAAAAGTCCTGGAATTAGTTATAAAGAAAAACATGATATTATAGATAAATCATTTAAGAACTTCAGCAAAGATTTTTTGTGTTTTATCTATGTAATTATTGATAACGATCGTTTTTCTTATTTAAATGAAATATATTCTGAATTTAAGAAAATGTATGATGAGATAAATAATATTGCTACTTGCGATGTTTATTCAAAAGTTAACTTAAAAGAAAACGAAAAGAAAGAAATAATATCTTTCTTAGAAAAAACATTTAAAAAGAAAATTATGATTAATGAATTAATAGATGAAAATATTATCGGCATAAAATTAGTTTGCGAAGGAGAAACTATTGATTATTCATTAGAATCTAGAATTAATAATATGCGTGCTAATATTTAAGGAGGTACTATGGCAAAGATTGATGTTAATGAGATATCTTCTTTAATTAAAGAACAAATAAAAGCATATAAAGATAATGTTAAATTTGAAAATACTGGTAAAGTTATTTCTATTGGTGATGGTATTTGTCAAATATATGGTCTAGAAAATGCGCTACAAGGCGAATTATTAGAACTTCCTAATGATGTATATGGTTTAGTATTAAACCTTGAAAAAGACACTGTAGGAGCTATTTTATTTGGAGATTATCTTTCAATTAAAGAAGGAGATATAGTTAAATGTAGTGGTAGAATTCTTGAAATCCCTGTTGGAGAAGAATTCTTAGGAAGAGTTATTGACCCACTAGGACATCCTATTGATGGTAAGGGTGAAATAAAAGCAACAAAGTTTAGACCAATTGAACAAAAAGCTAGTGGAGTTATGGCTAGAAAATCCGTATGTCAACCACTTCAAACAGGTATAAAAGTACTTGATGCTTTAGTTCCAATCGGTAGAGGACAAAGAGAATTAATAATTGGTGATAGACAAACTGGTAAAACTAGTATTGCGATTGATACAATTATTAATCAAAAAGATCAAAATGTTATTTGTATTTATGTAGCTATTGGTCAAAAAGAATCTACTGTTGCTTCAGTTTATGAAGAATTAAATAGAAGAGGAGCTATGGATTATTCTATTATTGTTAGTGCATCAGCATCTAAACCTGGTTCACTTCAATATTTAGCACCTTATTCAGGTGTATCTATGGCTGAAGAATTTATGTATAACGGAAAGCATGTTTTAATTGTCTATGATGATTTATCTAAACATGCTGTAGCATATAGAGAGTTATCTCTATTATTACATAGACCACCAGGAAGAGAAGCTTATCCAGGTGATGTATTCTATCTACATTCAAGATTGTTAGAGCGTGCAGCTAAATTAAACGATGAATTGGGTGGAGGTAGTATTACTGCTCTTCCTATCATTGAAACACAAGCAGGAGATATTTCAGCATATATTCCAACAAATGTAATTTCTATTACAGATGGACAAATCTTCTTAGAGTCTGATTTATTCTATTCAGGCGTTAGACCTGCGATAAATGCTGGTCTATCTGTATCAAGAGTTGGTGGTGCTGCGCAAACTAAAGCTATAAAGAAGGTATCAGGAACTTTAAGACTTGATTTAGCAAGCTATAGAGAACTTGAAGCATTTACTCAATTTGGTTCAGACTTAGATAGTCAAACTAAAGCTAAACTAGATAGAGGTAAAAAGACTGTAGAAGTTTTAAAACAAAATTTACATGAAACTTTAACTGTAAGTGAAGAAGTTGTTATCTTATATGCCTTAACAAAGGGATATTTAGATGATATTGAAATTGATAATATAAAAGAAACTGAGAAGCAATTATATAAATATTTAAAAACTAGTCAAACTGGAAAAGCTATTATTAAGCATATTGAAACTGAAGGAACTCTTCCAGAAAATATGGATGAATTCATGAAGGAATTTAAGGCAAATAGATAGTGGAATCTTTAAGAGAAATAAAGACTAGAAAAATTGCGACTCAAAAAACAGCTCAAATAACTAGTGCTATGAACATGGTTTCAACATCTAAACTTAGAAGAGCAGAGAAGCAATATAAAGATTACATTGATTATTTAAATAGAATTATGGATTGCATAAGATCCATTGCCGGGCACCTTGAAGAAAAAGATGATTTGATTCATGGTAGAGAGGTTAATAAAGTAATTTATTTGATAATCACATCTGACAGAGGATTAGCTGGTTCATATAATAGTAATATCTATAAAGCAATTAATGAAGAAGTAAAAAATATAAAAACTGATTATATTATAGCTTCTATTGGTAAAAAAGGTTATGGATATTGCAAAAATAAAGGCTATAACATGATGGAAGATGGTTTAGTTTATGTTAGGGATGAAGTTGAATTCCATGAAATTCAAGGATTAGCACATGAAATTATCCTTAAATATTTAAATAAAGAAGTAGATAAAGTAGTTGTTTGTTACAACAAATACATTAATACTTTAAAACAAGAAGTAAAATTTGAAACATTACTTCCTTTAGGTGAAAAGAACGTTGTTTCACAAGGAAGAATTAATTATGAATTTGAAGGTACACATGTACTTAGAAGATTAATTCCTATGTACATTGAAAATGTAATATATGGAATTATTATTGATGCAAAAGCAAGTGAACATGCATCAAGAATGACTGCAATGAAAACAGCAACTGATAATGCTAATGAACTTATTTATAAACTTCAATTATTATATAACAGAGCACGTCAACAGGCTATAACTAATGATATTATAGATATAGTCTCTGGTGCTAATGCTGTTTAGGAAGGAGTACATCATGAATAAAGGAAAAATCGTCCAAGTAATGGGCGCAATAGTAGATGTAAAATTTGATAAATTACCTAAAATTAATAATGCTTTAGTTATTGAAGCAACTGATCAAGTAAAAAATAGATTAGTATTAGAAGTAGCTATCCATGTAGGTGATAATATCGTTAGATGTATTTCTATGGATTCAACTGACGGACTTAAGCGTGGTATGGAAGTAATAGATACAGAAAGTCCTATTACAGTACCAGTTGGGAAAGTTACTTTAGGAAGAGTATTCAATGTTTTAGGTGAACCAGTAGATGGACTTCCTATTGAAGATTCAAAGAGAATGCCTATTCATAGAAAGGCTCCTACACTTGATGAGTTAAGTGGAAATGTTGAAATACTTGAAACAGGTATTAAAGTAGTAGACCTACTTGCACCATACATCAAGGGTGGTAAGATTGGTCTATTTGGTGGTGCCGGTGTAGGCAAAACAGTATTAATTCAAGAATTAATTCATAACGTAGCACAAGAACATGGTGGTATCTCTGTTTTTGCCGGTGTTGGTGAAAGAACAAGAGAAGGTAATGATTTATATTATGAAATGAAAGAAAGTGGCGTTATTAGTAAAACTGCCATGGTATTTGGCCAAATGAACGAAGCACCAGGTGCTAGAATGCGTGTAGCCTTATCAGGCTTAACAATGGCTGAACATTTTAGAGATGAAGAACATCAAGATGTATTATTCTTTATTGATAATATATTCCGTTTCACTCAAGCAGGTAGCGAGGTATCTACATTACTTGGTAGAATGCCATCAGCTGTAGGTTACCAACCTACACTTGCTACAGAAATGGGTCAATTACAAGAAAGAATTACATCAACAAAAGATGGTTCTATCACATCTATTCAAGCAGTATATGTACCAGCAGATGACTATACTGACCCAGCTCCAGCTACAACATTTGCTCACCTTGATGCAACAACTAACCTTTCAAGAAAAATCGCAGAAGAAGGTATTTATCCAGCTGTAGATCCACTAGCATCTACATCTAGAGCACTTACTCCTGAGATTGTAGGATTAGAGCATTATCAAGTAGCTACACAAGTTCAAAGAACTATTCAAAGATATAATGAATTGCTTGATATAATTGCTATTTTAGGTATGGATGAACTTTCAGAAGAAGATAAATTATTAGTAGCACGTGCTAGACGTATTAGATTATTCTTATCACAAAGCTTTAGTGTTGCTGAACAATTTACAGGTATTAAAGGAAGCTACGTACCAGTAAAAGAAACAATTAGAGGATTTAAAGAAATACTTGAAGGAAAATATGACAAATTACCCGAAGATGCATTTAGACTTGTAGGAACAATTGATGATGTTATAGCTAAAGCAAAAGAAATGGGTGTTGAGTTATAATGAAGATTGTTATTTCTACACATAAAGGAGTACTTTACGATGATGAAATAGAATATTTCGTTATTAAAAATGAAGAAGGCGAATTTGCTATTTTAAAAGATCATACTCCAGTAATAAGCGTAATTTCTAGCGGATATGTTAAGATTAATAGAGATAAAGATACAGATTACTATTATGTATTAATCAATGCTCTATTAGAGTTTAGCAACAATAATGCAACTATTCTTGCTCAAGAAGCCATAAATGGTGAAACATTAGAAAAAGCAAGAGCAAGCTTAGAGCGTGTTAGAACAGAACGTATTGAACAAATCAAACAATCAAGTGTTGATTATACAAAATTAGAACAGGATTTAAGAAAGAATATTAGAGCATCAAAGGCTGGTAGAATATAGTGGAAAAATACATATTTCTTATTGTTTTCTTACTTTTTATACCAATTTTCTTCTTTATCCTAAGAGCAATGGAATTAGAAAAGAAATTTAAACAAGGTCATATTGCAGAAATTTATTTAGCATATATTCTATTTTCTATAATACTTGCCTATCTTTCTACAAGAGCACTTGAATTTATATTTTCTACTTTCCAATAAAAAAAGGCTTAAATAAGCCTTAAATTGAAACAAATTTAGAAACATTATCAATAAAAGTAATTAAGGCATTTCCTAGAGAAATGTCTTTTATTTTTTCTAATATTTCTTCATTATCTATATCTATAATTAATTCTATATTATGTGTAAAATCACTTTCAAATATATAATCTTTTATTAAATTTAATAGTGAATTATATGTTTTATAATCAATAATAACTTTATATCTTTTAAAAGTTTTCTTAGTTATAAATGAAGCTTTTTTTAAGGCCTCAGATGCACTAGAAGAATATGCTCTAACTAATCCTCCAGCGCCAAGCTTAATACCACCAAAATATCTAACAACTATGCATATAGTATTTGTGATATCATTTTTTTTTAAAACATCTAGAATAGGAACTCCAGCTGTTCCACTAGGCTCACCATTATCATTTGACCTAACTATATCATCTATGATTAAGGCAAAACAATGATGTGTTGCGTCATAATGTTTTTTCTTAATCATTTGCATATAATCATTTGCTTCATCTATAGAATCAACTCTTTTTAGATAGGTGATAAAACGTGATTTTTCTATTATAATTTCATTTATAATTTCTTTCTCTATTATTTTCATATAACCACCATAAACATTATAACATAATTGAAAAAAAACTAATAGTTTGTTATAATTTATAACGGGGTGTTAGAATGGATTATTTAAACATAGCTTTAGAGATTTTAGGCATTTTAAATAATAACAATTTTGATGCCTACATAGTTGGTGGATTTGTTAGAGATTATCTTTTAGATATAAAATCTAATGATATAGATTTAACAAGCAGCGCGACACCAGAAGAAGTATCTAAAATCTTTAAAACTATCCCTTCAGGAATAAAATATGGGACAGTTTTAATTGATTATAAAGGTCATATTTTTGAGCACACAACATTTAGATTTGATGGAAAATATAGCGATAATAGACATCCTATGGGAGTTAATTATTCTAAGAATGTGCTTGATGACTTAAAGAGAAGAGACTTCACTATTAATTCCTTTTTAATGGATAAAGATAAAAATATAATTGATTATTTAGATGCTAAAAAAGATTTAGATAATAAAATTATTAAAACAATAGGAAATCCTACAGATAGATTTAAGGAAGATGCTTTAAGAATTTTAAGATCATTTTCATTCATATCTAAGTTAGGATTTGATTTAGATATTGATACATATTTATCTATTAAAAATAATAAAGAATTATTAAAGAACGTATCTATTGAAAGAATAAGAATAGAGTTCGATAAAATATCCAAAGGAAGTTACAGATTAAAGGCTTGGAAATTATTCTTTGAACTTAAAATTAATGAAGTATTTCCAAATATGGTAATTTTCGAAGATTATGATATATCATTTAGAGATATATTGATTAATAGTTTGCTTAAAAACGGCCAAATAAGCGATTTTTGGCAAATATCTAAGCAAGAATTAAGATACTTAGACAAATGCGTAAATTTGCTTAAAAAAGGCATAACAGATTATAATTTGTTTGAAGCTGGATATATACCTAGTATGTATGCACTTGAATATTTAAAAATGGATAATTTTATATATGAGAATCTAGAAATTAAATCTTTAAAGGATTTAAATATAAATGGTAATGATTTAATAAATATTGTTAGTAAAGAAAAAAGAGGAGAATGTCTAAATTATCTTGCTAAAATGGTTTTAGAAAAGAAAATCAAAAATGATAATATTCTTCTTTTAGAGGAGGCAAAAAAATGGAATACATTGGCGTAGTTGAAAGTTTCAATCAAGGCGATGGCTTTAATAACGTTACAATAAAATTAGAGAGTAAAGATAGTATAAATCTAAAAGCAACACCAGAGCAAATAGAAGAATTAACTGTTGGAAGCTTATATATATTTGATGTAACACAAAGAGTTTATCATGAAAAAGAACAATTAGTATTAGAAAGTGCAAAAGATGTTTTTGAAGTATATGATTCTAATAGATTATTATCTATTCTACCTAAATATTATCAAGCAGCACCTTTTGATGCACTTGAAGCAATTGGATTCATAGAAGATACTTTAAATAAAATCAAAAATGATAAAATAAGAACAATTGCTCAATATCTATATTATAATAATAAAGATAATTTTATTATTTATCCAGCCGCAACTAAATTTCATCATGCATATGTAAGTGGCTTATTATATCATACATATAGAATGCTTAAAAATGCTTTTGGCATTTGTAAAATATATGATTATCTAGATACTGATTTAGTATATGCAGGTATTATTCTACATGATATAGCAAAAGTATATGAATTTAGTGGTGCTATTAAAGCACAATATACTACAGAAGGACTATTACTAGGACATATTGTTTTGGGCGTTTTAGCAATTGAAAGAGCAGCCTTTGTAAACTGCATTCAAGGGGAAGAAATAATGATTCTAGAACATATTGTTTTATCACATCATGGTATTCCTGAATTTGGCTCACCTAAGCGTCCTATGCTTCCTGAAGCAGTAGTAGTTAATATGATTGATGATATGGATTCTAAATTGACAGTTGTTGGAGAAAGTTTAGATACTTATAATGAAGGAGAATTCTCTCAAGGTATATCAGTATTAAACAAAACAAGATTATATAAACCTATAAAATAACATTAGATCTTCTAATGTTTTTTTATTGATAAAAAAAGAGTTAGGGATTAACCTAACTCTTTATATTTTAATAGGATTGACTTAGTTAAATAATTCGAACCATTTTTCTGAAGTTAATGTATCTTCAAAACCGAATAATGATTCATTCTTGCTTTCAGCAAGAGTATTGATGCTTGCTTTTAAATCATCATTAATAGTAAGCTTTCCTTCTGATATATAATTGTTAATTAAACAATTGAAGATGTAGAATCTAAATGATTCAGAAGTATATTTGCTCATGATTTGATCATCAAAGTAAACTTTGAATGCATCAACTACGCTAATTGCTAGTGATTCAACACCATCATTATATTCTCTTACATATAATGTCATTTGATTTAAAGTAACATCTTTATTTGTGTTGTATAATGTATGTTCAGGATCAGTAGTTGTATTATCGATTGGCTTACCATCTTCATCTACTGGGAACATATCATTTTCATCGATTGAATATGGATAAACTTTACCTCCAGTAGAAGTATCAGCGTTATCCTTAAATTCAAACTTAAATGATTCAGCTTCCTTAGTATCAACAATATAGAATGTTGTAAATCCTTCTTCAGATAAGAAGATGTTATCGGTAGTTGCTTTATCGATATTTGCACCTTCATCATCAGCATTTACAATTCTTGCAACAATTTGGTCAACTTTTAAATCTTCGCTATGATTTCTAAGCATAAAATCATAAATATTCTTTAATTGAACTTTGTTTTCATCATAGTCTAGTTTTGCTAATTCTTTCCCATCAGCAATAACAATTGAGATGTTTTCACCTAAGAATAATCCTTTAGCTTTGAATTTTGAGAAGTAATAAGCTTCTTTTTCAGCTGAAGTAGTAAATGTTGGAAGTGGTTGACCATCTCCATAATTACCTAAATTAGAAATTCTAGAAGCAGATTCGTATTTCTTTTGTAAATCGTTATATGCACTATCACGATTAGAATTTGAATATTCAGCCATAGCACGTTCGTTAATAATGTTTATTAATTCAGTGGCTAATTCTTTAACTTCCATTTTTCTTGGATCAGAATCATCTACGATTGTCCAGTCATCGCCTTTTCCATCTTCATCATCATCTGTGTAAACATATAATGAGTTATATTCAATGTGAACAAAATTGTTGAATTCAACATTAGTTAATGTAACTAAGTTGTTTAACATATTATCTTGTATATCATTTGGATTAGAATATAGTAAAATGTTTTGTAATTCGCTTGCAGCCCACATATTAAAGATTGCATCGTCTTTATTATCAGCTCTAAAATATAGATTTACGAATGCTTTTTGACCGATAGAAGGACTATATCCATATTGTGTTGTATTACCTTGAGCGAAGAATGAAATTATCTTATCATATTCTTCAGTAAATTCTTTCTTCTTATCTTCAGTAATTTTGTCGTAGAACTTATCCTTTAGTATTTGAGTTCCTAAAGCAAATGATGCTTCTATAGCTCCATGTCTCTTATATAATCTATCAAACATTTCAGCAGCAGTGATTTTTGCTTCTTTTGTTTCCTTAGTTTCTTTATCTTTAACAACAACCTTTAAAACATCAGACTTTGATTGTTTGTTTCCTGATTTATAGAAATCATTTTTAGAAGCAAATTGAACTTCAAATAATTGATCATAGATTGTAATCTTGCATTGATCTTCTAGGAATTCATTTAATTTTTCATTGATATATGAATCAGTAAGTAATGTTTCAAAAATCTTTGAGAAAATAGAATCTTCATTTTCTTTATCCTTTATGCTTGCCATTATTTCTTTAGCACCAGTAATTCCTAAAACTGTAATCTTGTTTGCATATTCATTAGCCCATGCTTTAATCTTTGTGTCGTCAGAATAGATTCCTAAGCCTAATAGTAAGTCAGTGAATTCTTCTTTAATAGATTCTAAATGAGCTTTTATTACTGTTTCAGATTCGCCTTTTTCAATAGCTTCAAGTAATTTAGCTAAAGCTTCAATTCCATCATACTCAACAATATCTTGATCTTGTAATTTGAATGCTAAATAATTACCTCTAATATAAGTAGAAGAAGGTGTATTATATCTTGGCTTTTCATCGCTATCATATAAATATTTATCAGCTAAAGCTTCTTGTAAAGTAGTATCGATGTCTCTAAGTACTTTGTATGAATAATTAAGTCTTGGTGTTTCATCAAATACACCATTATCTTGTGCAAGAAGCATTTCTACCATATTATCTAAGGCATAATTCTTAATTTCCATATATTCAGCATCTGTATAATCATCTACAAGCGGATTTACTTCTCTATTTAGATAATCAGTTGGATCAGTTCCAATTGTGAATTTTAATTTATTTCTATAAGAGTAGATGTAATTATAAACTCTACAGAACTCGAATAATACTTCGTTATCATCTAGTGCAGCTACACCTTCAACACTGCTATCAAAATCATCATAATATTCTTCATATTCAGAGAATTTTGGATTTGAAGGGTCTTCATAAGTTGCTTTTGATGGTGAAACTCTATATAATTTGTTTCCAATGAATTTTAAATTTAATTGTTTTAAAGTATCAGTAATTTCTGTTTGAGATGAGAATAATACAACAAGTGCACTTAAATCTCCACGTTTAGATACTTTCTTTTCAAAATATTCTTTAATTTTCTTGCTTGTAATTTGATTATCGCTATCGATTTCATCAACTTCTTCAAGAAGAAGCTTTCTAGCGTATTCTCTTTTAGCAAGTTTAATTGTCGAATATTCAAAAGATGCTGGTTGGTATAAACCATCTGCATAATTGATTGTGTAACCAATTTGCTTTAGTTTGTTAAGGTATGTTTTAACCTTTTGTTCCTTTTCATCATCTTTGATTTCTTCAATCTCGTCCTCATCAGCTGTTCCATATGCTTCATTGTCAATAATGTATTTAAACTTCTTGAAATACTTAGCATTTGTCAAATCAGATTCGTTACTACTAATGTCTTGTTTGATATCAGTTACAATATCGATTAAAGCGGCTTCATATAAAGCATCTTCAAATACATCATAACCAACGTATCTTAGCTTGTTGTAGAACTCTAATTTGGAAACAGTGTAAGTTTTGTCATCGGCAATATTAATCTTTAAATAATCTTTCTCATCGATTATTTCTCCTGTTGGTGTCTTCTTTCCTTTTGAACAAGAAGAAATAGCAATTACCAATAGAAGAGCTAAGACAAGAACTAATACTGCAGGAATAATTTTGCCTAATACCTTTTTGTTTTCCATTCTTTAAGTCACTCCTCATTTTGTCTTTTTTATGTCCCTATGGTAAAACCATAGCACAATTAATTATACCATTTTTTACATAATATGCAATATATAAATTAATTTATTAAATTAAAATGCTTTATATAGAGGCTTTATTATGGTAAAATAAAAGAGGTGATTTTATGGAAATTGTTGTTATAGGAAGTGGGTCAAGTGGAAATACTACTTATATAAAAGGAAGTAGCGCAACCATATTGATTGATGCGGGTATATCCCTTAGACAAATTAAATCAAGATTAAAAGAAAATGGTATTGAAGATGTTAAATATGATGGGCTAATTATTACTCATGAGCATATTGATCATACAAAATATATTACTAGTATTTTAAAGAATAATGATATGCCTTTATACATTAATGAAAAGTCCTATTTATCGCTTAATCCAGATATTTTCAACAATATTAAAAATATGAATCACGTGTTTGTTAATCCGTTTGAAAAGATTAAAATAAATGATATGGAAATAGAATTTTTCCCTCTATCACATGATACAAGGGAATGTCTTGGAATAATTGTTAGGGAAAACGGGAAAAAGGTTGTTTATGTTGCTGATACAGGTTATTTAGAAACAGATTATAGAACTATTTTAAAAGATGCCGACTGTTATTTATTTGAAGCTAATTATGATCCGGGAATGGAAATGAATTCTAATAGAACACAAATGTTAAAAAATAGAGTACTTGGAGATTTAGGACATTTATCAAATGAAGATTCGGCTGTTAACTTATCTTACCTAATTACTGAAAGGACTAAAAGCATTTGTTTTATCCATAGGTCTAGAGAATGTAATAGTTTAGATATATTAAAAGAAACTGTATTTAGAGTATTCAATGATTTTTCTATTGATGTAGATAAAATTACTTTTGATTATGCTGAACAATTTAGTCAAACAAGAATAATAGAGGTATAGATATGAAGATAAACATAATATCAGTTGGGAAAATTAAAGAACAGTATTTTATTGATGGAATAGAAGAATATAGAAAAAGATTGACTAAGTATACAAATATAGAACTAATTACGGTAATGGATGAACCAAATGAATTAGATAGTAAAGTTGTAAAGAAAAAAGAAGCTGAAAGAATACTTGCTAAAATACCTTCTAATTCATATACAATTGTTTTAGATTTAGGTGGTAAGGAATTAGATTCCATAGAGTTTGCCAAAAAAATAGATGAAATTAAAAATGTTGCATCAACAATTAATTTCATTATTGGTGGATCTTTAGGATTAGATGAAGAAGTAATTAAAAGAGCAGATTATAGATTATGCTTTTCTAAATTTACTTTTCCACATAAGCTAATGAAACTAATCCTGATGGAACAAATATACCGTGCATTTAAGATTAATAATAACGAATCTTATCATAAATAAATGGCTTAATTAAGCCTTATATAAAGGATGTGTTAAATATGAAAGTAGGATTAATTTCACTAGGATGTGCTAAAAACCAAGTCGATTCAGAAATGATTTTAGGTGTATTTAAAAGAAGTGAAATAACAAATAATATAGATGAAGCTGATGTTATTATTGTTAATACATGTGGCTTTATCGAAAGTGCAAAAAAAGAATCTATTGATACTATTTTAGAGATGGCTGATTATAATAAAAAATTAATAGTTACTGGCTGCTTAGTAGAACGCTATTATGAAGATCTAAAAAAATCATTACCTGAGGTAGATTTATTTATTAGAATAAAAGATTATCCTCATATTAAAGAAATATTATCTAACTTTTTAAATGAAAATGTTAAAGATTTTAAAGAAAAAAATAGATTATTAATTACACCAAAGCATTTAGCATATTTAAGAATAAGTGATGGATGTAATAATAGATGTAGTTATTGTGCTATACCTTTAATTAGAGGTAATTATAGATCAAGATTAGAAGATGATATTTATGAAGAAGCTGTATCATTAGTAAATAAAGGTGTAAAAGAAATAGTATTAATAAGTCAAGATACTACTAGATATGGTAGTGATCTAGGCAATACAAATATAGTCAAATTACTTAAGAGATTAGAAACTATTCCTAATATTGAATTTATTAGATTTTTGTATCTATATCCATCTGATGTCACTGATGAATTGATTGAATGTGTAAGAGATAGTAAAGTAATAACTCCATATTTTGATATACCTATTCAACATGCGTCAGACAAAATGCTTAAATTAATGAATAGAAGAGATACAAATGAAATATTATATTCGTTAGTAAATAGAATAAGAAAAGCTATTCCTAACGCCGTTTTACGTACTACAGTAATGTTAGGTTTTCCTTATGAAGAGGAAGAAGATTTTAACATTCTAAAGAAGTTTATTAGTGATGTTAGATTTGATAAATTAGGTGGTTTTACTTATTCTAAAGAAGAAGGCACAAAAGGCTATTTTATGCCACAAGTTAATAAGAATACTGCAAAACGTAGATTAAATGAAATAATGCATATGCAAGAAAAAATATCACTAGAAAAAGGATTAGAGAGAGTTGGAGAAATCCATAAAGCAATAGTAGAAGAATTTGAAGGATATTATTATATATGTAGAAGCTTTGCGTTTGCACCTGATGATGTAGATGGATATCTATTTGTCCTAAGCGATGATAAGCTTAAAAAAGGTGATGTCATTCAAGTAGAAATCACAGATGCGGATAGCTATAATCTTTTTGGCAAAAAACTTGATTAAAAAATAAATTATGTTATAATACTTTTATAGCGTTGAAGGAAAGAGAACATAGAAGATTTTTTAGAGAGCTAATGGTTGGTGAAAATTAGTACTGAGGCTATGTTTAGATGGCTCTGGAGCTGTTTAGTCGATATGTAGGCTAAACCGGGTATGCCCGTTATAGCTTAGAGGTCTATGTTACTATAGATAAAAAAAGGTGGTACCACGTTTATATAGCGTCCTTTAACTAGGATGCTTTTTTTATTATAAAAAGAAAGGGGCGGTTAATATGCCAATTGTAATTCCAAAAGATATTCCTGCATTTGATATTTTAGAGAGTGAGAATATTTTTGTCATGTCTAACAAAAGAGCACAAGCACAAGATATTAGACCAATTGAAATATTAATTCTAAATCTAATGCCTACTAAGATCGAAACAGAAACACAATTACTTAGGTTATTAGCAAACTCACCACTTCAAATAAATCCAACTTTTATGAATACTGAATCATATAAAAGTAAGCATATTTCGCAAGAACATTTAGAACGTTTCTATAAAACTTTTAGTGAAATAAAAAATAATTATTATGATGGTATGATTATTACAGGAGCACCTGTAGAAAAGATGGAATATGATGATGTATTATATTGGAAAGAATTAGAAGAAATATTTGATTTTTCTAAGAGCCATGTAACTTCTACATTATTTATTTGTTGGGGTGCTCAAGCAGGTTTAAAATATTTCTATGGATTAGATAAAAAACCGCTTGATAAAAAGCTTTTCGGTGTATTTAAACATAGAAAATGTGTTAAGTTTGAACAATTATTAAATGGTATTGATGATGTATTCTATATACCTCATTCAAGACATACAAAAATAGATGATGAAGACATATTAAAATGTAAGGATTTAATTCCATTAGCTAAATCAGATGAAGCAGGAATAACAATTATTAAATCAGCTGATAATAGTCAAATATTTGTGACAGGTCATATGGAATATGATAAGTTTACTTTAAAGAATGAATATGAGCGTGATTTAGCAAAGAACTTACCAATTAATAGACCAGACAATTATTTTACTGATGAAACTAACACAGATGTTGATGTATTATGGAGATCAACAGCTAATATCTTCTTCACTAACTGGTTGAATTACTATGTTTACCAAGTAACTCCATATGATTTTAAAAATAAATAGTTAATGATTAATAAATATGCTATAATGGAAATATCAAAAGCACTAATAAAAGTGATATGAGGGTAATTTTTGTTATAGCATTTTTATTTTGTTTATTGTAAATTAGAATTAAATTATTTTTTCGAAGGAGGGGTAATATGAAAAAATTATTTATTTTCTTCCTAACTCTAGCAACTATTTTTACAATTGCTGGTTGCGGTAAAAAAGGTGGGAAATACATCACACCAGATGTAGAAGGAAATCTACTAGATAATGGTAATTTCAATTACGGTGAAGTTGAATTAGCATCATCTGGTGACCAATTAATTAAAACTGAAAGCGGTGGCGAATGGTGGTGCTATGCCCTAAACGGAGGCTTTGGACAAATCGCTATCAACAAGAAAAGACAACTTGAAGTAGGAATTGTTATGACTTCTAATGATATGCACTGTGTTCAATTTGCTTATGATGGATTCTCTATTACTAAGGGAAGCAAATATTGCTTAGAATTCGATGCAATGTGTGACATTGATAGAAGTATGGAAATAAGAATCCAACAAAATGGCGGAACTTACGAAAACTATATTCTTGAAGGTAAAGGTGGACATCTAATTGATAAATTAGGAACAAGTATGAAGCACTATAAATATGAATTTACAAGTGCTGTTACAGACGCTGCTCCTAGATTAGCTATTAATCTTGGTTGGTTTGAAGGCGAACCAAAATATATGGAAATTGAAACTAAATTCAATCCAAAAACTGGTTTAGCTGAATATGTTAATCAAGAACTTATTACACTTGATAATTTTGTATTAACATGTACATATGATTCAGGTATCGTTATTGATCCACTTGATTTAGCTTCTAGACCTAATATTAGATTGAATCAATTAGGATTTAAGACTAATCAAACTAAACAAGCTGTGCTTAGAGGCGATATTGCAACAATGCCTTTAAGAGTAAACATTGTTGATGCTAACACAAATGAAGTAGTTATGAAAAATGTTGGTGTTAAGACATTTGGTACTAACAAGAGTTCTCTAGAATATTTAGGAATTGTTGATTTTACTAGTCTTGAAACTGAAGGAACATATAAGATTGTTGCTGGTGAATTGGGCGAATCACAAGCATTCACTATTTCAGATAACGTTTATGATAATATTACTGAAGATGCTATTATGATGCTTTATAGACAAAGATGTGGTGCAGTTTTAGGAGAATCTGGAGATAAATTTGCTCATGCAGCTTGTCACCAAGAATTAGCTACAGTTTATGGAAAAGGCGACCAGATTGATGTAAGCGGTGGATGGCATGATGCAGGTGACTATGGTAAATATGTAGTACCAGGTGCTCAAACAGTAGCTGACTTATTATCAGCATACTCTTTTGGTGATGGTGATTCATTCACATATCCTTCTTATGTAACAGGAACTGATTCAGCTATCCCTGATATTTTAGAAGAAGCTATGTGGGAATTAGACTGGATGCTTAAGATGCAAAATGAAGATGGTCAAGTTTACCATAAAGTATCAACAAAAGAATTCCCTACAAATAATGTTAAGCCTCAAGATGATCATGGTGAATTATTCGTTTCACCTGTATCTTATGCAGCTACAGCTGATTTTGCAGCTGTAATGGCAATGGCAGCTAACATTTTAAATGATGATTCAATTGCACCTGAAAAGGCAGCTATTTATGAAGAAGCAGCTAAGAATGCATACAAGGCTTTAGCTAATATGAAAAAAGAATCATTTAAGAATCCATCTGATATTAAGACTGGTGAATATCCAGATTCAGAATTAAACGATGAATTAGCATGGGCTTCAATCGAATTATATGGTTTAACTGGTGAAGTTGATTATTTCAATGCATTCAAAGCTAGCTTTGATAAGACTTATGATTTAGGTTTAGGCTGGGCAAACGTTAATGGATTTGCTGCTATTGAATCAATTGGTTACTTAATGGGTGGTTCAACTCCTATTACTGAAGCTGAATTTAAAGAAATATTAGGTTCTATTACAGATTATGCTGATGAATTAGTTGCTAATGCAAAAGCAGATGCTTATAATGTAACAGTTGGAACTAAAGAAAATGCAGATGGTAATGAAGTATATGCATTTGAATGGGGTTCAAACTTAACAGTTGCAAGTAACGGTAGAATACTACAAACTGCAGCTATGATTATTGACTCATTTGGTGATAGTCTAGGATTAACTAGTGAACAATGTAAAGAAAAATATGATGAATATGTTAAATACAAAGAAACTCAATTAAATTACTTATTAGGCCAAAATGCTTGTGCATATTGTTTCGTAACTGGATATGGTGAATTAAAACCAGAAAATCCACATCATAGACCATCAGTTGCTGCTGGTGAAGCAATGAAAGGTATGTTAGTTGGTGGACCAGATTCTAACTTTGCTGAAAATGGTGCTGACTCAGTTGCTACACGTAGCTGTGCAAATGCAGCTCCTGCTCATTGTTATATTGATAATGACAATAGCTGGTCAACAAATGAAATTACAATTTATTGGAACTCTCCACTAATTTACTTATTATGCACAATTTAAAATAAGTAACAAAACATAATAAAACGCTTCTTCAAAGGAGCGTTTTATCTTGTTAAAAAAATAGGAAAAAATAAAATGTAATGCGTTTTCTTATAATTGAAATTGTTATATATATTATGTTATAATATTTATATCTCAAATGAGAAACTATGGAAAAGGAGTTAAAAAAATGGCTAAAAACAAGTATGTTTATTTATTTAGCGAAGGTAACGCAAAGATGCGTGAACTTCTAGGTGGTAAGGGTGCTAACTTAGCTGAAATGACTAACATTGGCCTTCCAGTACCACAAGGATTTACTATTTCTACTGAAGCATGTACAAAGTACTATGAAGATGGTAGACAAATCAATTCAGATATCCAAGCTGAAATTATGCAAAACATTTCAAAACTAGAGGAAATCACAGGTAAGAAATTTGGTGACCACGAAAATCCACTACTAGTTTCTGTAAGAAGTGGAGCTAGAGCTTCAATGCCAGGTATGATGGATACTATCCTTAACTTAGGTTTAAACGAAGAAGTTGTTGAAGTATTAGCAAACAAGAGTGGTAACGCTAGATGGGCTTATGACTGCTATAGAAGATTTATTCAAATGTTCTCAGATGTAGTTATGGAAGTTTCTAAGAAGGACTTTGAAGTTCTAATTGATGAAATGAAAGAAAAGAAAGGTGTAACTTATGACGTTGAATTAACAGCTGATGACTTAAAAGAATTAGCTAATGAGTTCAAAGCTAAATATAAAGCTGCACTTGGAAAAGACTTCCCATCTGATCCAAAAGAACAATTATTCGAAGCTATTAAAGCTGTATTTAAATCATGGGATAACCCAAGAGCTAACGTATATAGAATGGATCATGACATTCCATATAGCTGGGGTACAGCTGTTAACGTACAAATGATGGCATTCGGTAATATGGGTGATGACTGTGGTACAGGTGTTGCCTTTACAAGAAACCCTGCTACTGGTGAAAAAGGCCTTATGGGTGAATTCTTAATGAATGCACAAGGTGAAGACGTTGTTGCCGGTGTTAGAACACCAATGCCTATTAGTAAGATGGCAGAAGTATTACCTGATGTTTATAAACAATTCCAAGATGTATGTAAAACTCTAGAAAATCATTATAGAGATATGCAAGATATGGAATTTACTATTGAAAAAGGTAAATTGTATATGTTACAAACAAGAAACGGTAAACGTACTGCAGCTGCAGCTATCCGTATTGCTTGTGATTTAATTGATGAAAATATGATTACTGAAGAAGAAGCATTACTTCAAATTGATGCTAAGACTTTAGATATGTTACTACACCCTACATTTGATACAGCTGACTTAAAGGCTGCTGATAAAGATAATGTAGTAGGTAAGGCAATTGCTGCATCTCCAGGTGCTGCTGCTGGTACTGTAGTATTTACTCCAGAAGATGCTGTAGAAGCAGGTAAAGCAGGAAAGAAAGTAGTATTAGTTAGACTTGAAACATCACCAGAAGATATCGAAGGTATGAAGTTCGCTCAAGGTATCTTAACTGTTCGTGGCGGACAAACTTCACATGCTGCCGTAGTTGCTCGTGGTATGGGTACTTGCTGCGTTTCAGGATGTGGTGAAATTGAAATGCATGAAGAAGAAAAATACTTCATTTTAGCTGGTAAGAAATTTGTTGAAGGTTCAGAAATTTCTCTAGATGGTACAACTGGTAAGATTTATGATAGAATCATTAAGACAGTTCCAGCTGATCCAAATTCAGGATATTTCGGAAGAATTATGAAATTATCTGATAAATATAAGAGAATGGCTGTTAGAACTAATGCTGATACACCTAAAGATGCTGCTAAGGCTATGGAACTTGGCGCAGAAGGTATTGGCCTATGTCGTACAGAACATATGTTCTTTGATCCTGCAAGAATCGGTGCATTTAGAGAAATGATTTGCTCTGATACTCTAGAAGAAAGAGAAAATGCTCTTGCTAAGATTCTACCAATGCAACAAAAAGACTTTGAAGAATTATATAAGGCTTGTAAAGGCTATGCCGTTACAATCCGTTATCTAGATCCACCTCTACATGAATTCGTTCCAACAGAAGAAGCTGACATTGCTGCTTTAGCAAAGACTCAAGGTAAGACTGTTGAACAAATTAAGGCTATCATCGATTCATTACATGAATTCAACCCAATGATGGGTCATAGAGGTTTAAGACTAGCTGTAACTTATCCAGAAATTGCTAAGATGCAAACTAGAGCAGTTATTAGAGCAGCTATCAATGTAAATAAGGAATGTGGATATAAGATCGTTCCTGAAATCATGATTCCACTATCATGTGATGCTAAGGAATTAAAGTTCGTTAAGGATATCGTTGTTAAAGTTGCTGATGAAGAAATTAAGAATGCTAACGCTAAATTAGAATACAAAGTTGGTACTATGATTGAAATTCCTCGTGCTGCCTTAACAGCTGATGAAATCGCTAAACAAGCAGATTTCTTCTGTTTCGGTACTAACGACTTAACACAAATGACATTTGGTTTCTCTAGAGATGACTCTGGTAAGTTCTTAAGTGCTTACTATAAAGAAAAAATCTTTGAACAAGATCCATTTGCTAGACTTGACCAAAATGGTGTTGGTTCATTAATGAAGACAGCTATTAAGCTTGGAAAACCAGAAAACAAGAACTTACATTTTGGTATTTGTGGTGAACATGGTGGAGATCCATCTTCAATTGAATTCTGTAATTCTATTGGCTTAGATTACGTTTCATGTTCTCCATTTAGAGTACCAATTGCTAGACTTGCTGCTGCACAAGCTGCTATTAAAGAAAAGCAAAATAGTACACTTGGAAAAATTAAATCAATTTTCAAGAAATAATTAAACATACTTTTATA